>Ga0065711_1027502_pt1 | contig 48651 bp, 19 predicted proteins | sample Hoacrofraction12_FD_59098 | JGI IMG/M metagenome (GOLD analysis project Ga0065711, IMG submission 59098) | Hoatzin crop microbial communities from Cojedes, Venezuela - Epithelial fraction 12 v2 (version 2) | ecosystem: Host-associated > Birds > Digestive system > Esophagus > Crop | place... | reverse complement strand
GCCTGCTGTAGGTGACCCTGCTTCGGCAGGGGGGTTGGACTAGATGACCCACAGAGGTCCCTTCCAACCCCTACCATTCTGTGATTCTGTGATTCTGTGATTCTGTGATACCTCTGACTGCATAGCTTGATAAACATTTATAGATTAGAAGTGCATAAAGCCAGAGTAGAGAAATGGAAAGCTTTGTGAAGGGCTCTGTTCTCAGTTTGTTTGACTGCATTTAGTCGATGTGTTGAATGTCAGAATCTGACATGAAATTACTGGATGATTTCAGTTGATTTTGGAGCAAATCTAAGATTAGTGTGAGTGGTTTTATATTCTAGAATTTATTGTATTTAGACATGGTAATTCAGGAGATGTAAACCTTTTACCTAAGCCAAGAACTGGTATACTGAGGCCTGTATTATTCCATATCGCATTGGATTTCATTAATAATCATGAGCGTGTACTTCATTTTAGTTTTATAAAACTTAAACAATGAGAGTTAAATAATGGCACTTTTTTTTTTTTCTGGAAGTGTTTATATTAATTTTATATTAATATTTACAGTTGACATCTATTGTCAAGAAAATATATTTTAAGAAACTTATTCCCATACTTTCTCCATAACTATCAATCAAAATAGAAAAAGCAAGTTTTTTATGCCCCAAAAAATCAGAATAAAGATTACATGGGCTTGAAATCCTCAAAGGATTTTAACCAACATTCACGCTTCATTTTTCTTTCACAACAAGATCTAATTTTGAGTATGAGGCCAAAATGATTACTTCAGCAACCAAATGCCAGTTATTAACAGTTACCTAAGTGCTTAGGTTGATATACGTTCTCAAGAGATTTTTCTTTTTTTAGGATAATTATTTCTTAATTTGTTGACTAGTAAGTGTGCAAAAGCAGAAGTATGAGAGAGTCTTGCCTCTTCCCTCAATGCTACCTTATTTTCTCCTTATTTAACTAGGTATGAATGATAATAGCACATTCTGCTTATCAGTTGTATTGGTTTATGTCCCTATTTTTTAGTGAGGAGTGTTTTATGTTTGCTGTTCTTTTATAATCTTGGAAGTGTCAGCTTGTAATTTGTATTAAATACCAAATTATAATAATCTGGTTTAAATTGCTTATTACTTCAACTGGCATCAAAAATGGCAATGCATTGTTTCTGAATTCAGATATTTTTTCTTGGAAAGTTGTAGGCAAACCAGTCAGTAATTTCAGAGAATAATTTTTGAAGGGAGGGGAGAGTCATTTCATCTATGTTAACACATTCTCAAAGCTGTTTAATTGAGACATTCATGTGTTTCCAGGTTCTAGAAGGAGTTGAAATTTGTTTGTCTGACAAATGACCCAACCAAGACAAATTATTGTCTGCATCTAAAAATCTCTACTTACATATACTTTGCAGGACCTAGGGGCTGAAAGCATCATTCTCTTAGGCTTCTGTGTGCACTGAGCAAGCACTGTCAGACTTTCTCTGTTTCAAAGCTACTGTGTCTGAAAAGGTCTTTCCCTGTAATTTTTGCAGATGTTTCATAGGGGGTAAAGGCATTTGTAAGGCTGATTACACCATGGGAAGAGCATATCTTGGGAGCCTGTTGAATATCATTCTATTACTCTTATTGTCCAGTAATATTGCTTATTGTCACCTTACGCTGGAGAGAGTAGACGGTAACAGAAAATTACATTTTTCTGGGCATAATAAATTTGGTTACTGGGAAATAAAATCCCCAAGACAATAAACTATATGTGCCTGAGGTTATAAAGAAACTGTGCACAATTTCTTTAGAAAATCAGTAGAATTTCGTCATCATGAAGTATGTATTTTCAGGGTGTAATGGTTTCTTTCTGCCAGTTTCTCTTTTCCTTTGCAGTTTTTTGCTTCTTACTCATTTTCTTTGCTCCAGTGTGACTTCTCCATCGGTTGCCTTGTTGCCTTTTTTTTGAATTTACTGCCCTTTCTTAAATATTTTCCCCTGAGGCCCACCCACCGCAGCTGCGGGGCTCAGCCGTGCCCCGCTGGAACCGGCTGTGTCCGGCCCGGGGCAGCCCCGCCACTCCTCTCCTCACAGAGACCCCCTGTATCTCCCCACACTACCAAAAATTTCCCAGTTATCCCCAATGTAGAGTCACAAAAGCATGCCCCACAAATACTAGTGAGCAATCTATGACATTCATTAGTAGTAAAACTACTACTGCCTGTTAAATAAATACACAGCCTTTACAGCAAAATGGTGTGATGGTGAACTTTTCTGGAACAGTAGCCTTGAATTCCAAGTATTCCATTTGAGGCAATTTTGTTGAGAAGATACCATAAAATACTATCATAGGAAAAGCAGAATTCTAGTGCTTTGCTTTTGGCTTAACGGCAAGCGTACAGGGCGTGCCTCGATAAACTCCTGTGTAGCCAGCACGTTGTTGAAAACGAATGTCTTCTCCCCAAACCAGAAACTGTCCCAACTGTCCCCACGATGTATTTACCAGTTTCAGATTTTACAAATAGTAGTATCATGCAAACAGAACATGTTCCTTGTATTATATTTGTTGTCATTGTGTCAGAATATCACCCCATTTCTGTCTGAGGAGACTGGGAAACAGAAATTTAACTTGTGCACAGAAGATGAAATATGTTATAAAAAGTCAAGAGAATCTGAGAACTGGTTGGGAGTAACTTTGCTTTTCCTTGTGAATTAGGGCATATGAACGTCATACCCAGCCATATTTTTCTATAGGCAGGCTGTGGTGTGACTTTACCTTAGCCTCCACCCTGCCTCTGGCCTCCCAGCTTGCTTATCTGACTCTCCTTCAGCGGCTGCCAAAGTGTGTGTCCTCCTCACCCTCCCTGGCTGTGACCTGACACCGCATCATCCTCAGACGTCCTTAACTTATCGAATACTTTAAAATATGTTGTGATATTTGAATGGTCTTGCAAGTTGAATGCTTTCATTGTTCAAGCTGAGTAAAATGTAACAATAAATCACTGCCAGTGAACGAGGTGTGGATATGCATCTCTTATTCTTAACATTTTACTTCACAGTTCCCTATAAAGATTCAAATTTTCATTTAAAGTCGATTGTGTTTTGCGCACTAGTCTGTTCTGTGTTTGTGTAAAATGTTTATAAACCTGAATATGAATTCACGTTTTTTCTTCTTTTTTTTTTTTCTCTTCCTTCCTCTTTCAGGAACTCGAATTTCAGGATCTGACGGCAGTTTTACACTGTATTCACTCCTTTATAGCAGCAAAAGTGGCATCTGTGGATCCAGTATTCATAGACAGTCAGAGTATTGCAAGAAAATATATGTACAGTAACTGATACCAGATTATATGTTGTGACAATGGAAAATAAATTATTTTCTTAAAGAAAGTAGTAATTTCATGCACAATATTGCAGCTTTGTGATTTTATAAGTCTATAGTTGTGTTATCTGTTAAGAGTTCTCACAATCCGTTAAACATTTTGAATCTATGAGTTAACAAATATGAACTCAAACTGAATCAGTTTGTCATCTTCAGCATTAATCTAAAATTCTAAGTGAATATTCTTTCAATAATATTTGTGGTGTCATTTTGATTTCTGCTCTAATGGTCATACATGCTCCTCCTTATTAGACAGAAACGTGGAATAACATTTGAAAAGTGCATGTCCAAAATTTGGCCTCTAAATCTGTTTTGCAAAGTGCTGGGCACACAGACAATTTCCACAGCCTTCACTGTAGAAAAGAACTAATCATTGAAGACAACTGCCATAGGAACTGAATGTTCATCTTGCTTCTATATGTTTGAAAAATTATTGTTACACAGTCCAGTTCTTTCGAGGCCTGTGAGTTTAGCTCTGGCAAAACACCAAGTACTGTATTTCAGCCTGAGGCAAAGACTTAAGCACACACTTGACTCTAAGCATATTAAGTAGCCCCAGTGTACGCACAGGGTAATATTAAGTATGTATTTGAATATCATGGTACATCGACTGAAGAGCTTTAGATTCTGCTAAGAAGCCTAACTATAGGCACTCAGTTTTAAAAAACTTGCCATAGGGTTTTCTTATCTATTAATAAAGCTTCCATGAATCATTCATTTTTTCATTCATAGTTTGCCTTGATGCTGCCCTTTGATGTGATGCTCTGTATGGCTAAGAACAGCTTCTTTGATAACTGTTTTGTTTGGAGGACAATGCTCACAGTATAGGGTGAACATAACACAACATAAAGATTTTTCTGGGCTAGGTACCTTTTTTTCCTACAGCTCTGACCTTGACTTATACACAACCAGTGTGGGCTTTGTCCTTGCTAAGGAAATAATATGGTTCTACTTTTAACATATTCCTAACCTTCCTTCTGAAATCATCTTCTTATATGCACAGATAATAGTTCCTGCTATTGAAATATTATATAAAAGGAAGACATTTTAATCTTAGGGCATATCCCCTGTAAGTAATACCAAATATTTCAGGTTTCTGTGATAGAGGTCTCAGTTGTTCTTAAGTGCAGTTTGGAGGCAGCATCAGGCAATATTCTTTTTTCCCAAGAAAATAAAGCAATCAAAAAATCAAGCAAGAATAATATCCTGAAAAGTACAATGGATATGGAGCAAATTCATCAAAGTCATCCCTAAATTTTAGGAGTCTAGTGAAGGGTGCTGCTAAAGTAAAAGCCTGAAGTTACTGTATCCTAAGGAAAAGAGGTAGGTGCCTTTAAAAGCTCTCAGGTGAGGAGTGTGATTTCAGTGCTTAAATTTAGTCAGAGAAGTTTCCCTTCTGAGGTCTTAAGGCAGTTAGTTGTCTGGCAGACTGCCGTGGGCCCTCAGGCACTTCATTTAAATGGATGCCTATGTGTCCACCTAAAGCTTAGGCACAAATAAAGTGCCTGAAGTAGGTGATGTGATCCTACCGTAGGGATTACCTGTTGGGAAGTATTATCCATAGAGAAATTCATTTTAACAGTAGGGACTGTGTTTGCAACTCCAGTGTTGTTTATGGTTCTAGTGTTGTTTGCCAGGAGGCATAGTAGGAGTGCTAACTCCTGTTAAAACAATATTTAGCAAAGGTAAGAAATATTTTTATTAATTGTAAATAAATATTTGTAGCCATTATGATATTTTTTAAAAAATATCATCTCAATTTTATATTACATTTTTTCCAGAAATACCAATCAAAAAATTGTCTTTCTCAACCATGCTTTTATTCACAATGTTTCACTTAATTTTCAGTTTTCCATTTCATTTTCAGCTCTTTGTACTTACTGAGATTTCAACATTCAGAAATTACAACATTAAAATTAGAACAGCTTTCTTACAATCAGTTCTCGGTTAGTAGCATGAACAATTATAAATGACAGAGTGTATGTATGATGAAGAATGATGGAATTCCTTCAATTTTGTTTTTCTGCTGTATTCTCATATACAAAGTTCAACGATAATATGGGAGAGCAGAAAACTGTACCAGATAGTACTGAACTGATACTACAGTCAGATTTCTAGACTTAAAACACAGTGTATCTCCCCAAATACTGTAAATAAAAACTTAAAAGAAATTAAGCTAAGTTTCTTAAATAATCTTTCATTTCTACCAAAAAGTTCTACAACTGAAAATGAGCATTATTATATATATTTTTTTTAGTGTGTGAGCAGCTGGATGTTGCACATTTTCATTAGCTGCCTTCTGAATTTTTATAAGAAGTTACTCGTACTGATATGAAGTATTTCTGTTATTTGTTTCATGGAATTTCTGAATTGTTTTGGTCTTTTGGAGAGCTATATTCTCTACCATTTTTGCAAGACAGTAATTTTCTTCTGATATGTCCAAATCAATCTCAAGGAAGATTAGAGAAAAATTCTGTAGAAATTCACCCTCTGGATTTTAGAGTTGTATTTTAGAAATAATTCTCCAAACGTATTTTTAATCAAAAGCCTGAAGATCCTTGTTAGCTCACTTGCTTTTTCCTTCCTTTCACATTCTGCAGCAATCTCAAGGCAGGGTCTAAAGGCCAGTCTTCTGAGGAAGTTGCCAGAGCCTGGGAAAAGCTAACAGACTGCTAGTTATGCAGCTGTTAGATAGGTTGTACAGGACTTCCATAGCACCCTCAACACGGTAACATATACCTCATATGTGAAAATGTTGCATTTCCAATTTCTTTTATTGCCTATGTTCATTTGTTACATTTTGTTATTGTCAGTGAAGCATTATTTTATCATTAGTAAAGCATCATTTTACCATTGCTTCAGAGTGTGTGTCATACAGCATGCACATATTTTTCCCAGTCAAAGGTGTTGAGTATTTGCACTGCTTTCCATGTCACTAAAGACCTCAAAATAATAGGATTCACAAATGGTAAATAGATCTGCTGGTGGGTGGGTAACTTCCACAATCGCTCCTCAGGAATCTCACGTTGAGGCAGAGGACAGATGCTTGCTTTATGACTGGACAGCTGGAATGTCAAATATTTAATTACTAATCAAAACAGAAAACAAAATTTAATATGCATTGTTACATACTTGTGATATATTAAGCTGTAGTCTTAGTACCTCATTATTAATTTGTGTATAATTTGCCTTTATTTTTTCTAGGAGGAAAAAGTGGTACCAGAATTGAACAAGGGGTAGGGGGAGAGAGGCATTTGCTACAGCAGAGCCACGGACAGCAGGCTGAGGAAAGAAGCATAAAAACACAGAGTCAGAAAATTGGGCATCATCACAAAATCAAGATAGCCACTCCTGACTAGAAACACAGAAAAAACCAGGATAATTTCTGTACGTCCAGATTATGTCTTTAATTTAAATTTGGTTAAAAGGCTAAAAATAATCTCATTTGCAAACATGATTTTGAGCAAATGGGTAGTGCCATTGATGTAAATCAGAGCAGTGGCCATCAGTGACATGTAGATTAAGGACTGGCCCGGCAGGGCTTGGGTACTAGAATTGAAGTGTACTGTTGATTTGTCAAAAGAGTTTCTGTCGTTCTTTGCTCTACAGTGGTTAAAATCTGCAGAAAAACTCCTGTGCGCAGTCATAAGCTAGAGTCAGCTCAGGTCTGTTCCCAGTACGTGGCCTGGTTGTGCTGCCCTGTTTAATACACCAGGGAGTTGAATAGAGGGGATGTGGCCAGACCCTGCCAGATGGCCTCAGGGATAGAAAACAGGCCCTGACAATTTTAGTTATAAATTTAGATGTTGCCAGAGTCTCACTGACTTCAGTGGGGGCAGGACCTCACCCTCTGTATCTGACCTATATTATTTAATTTTATTTTTGCCTATAGTCATAAAGCATAGAATTATAATATTGAGGCTATGCTGATCTGAAGCTCAAGCTCTGGAAATCTGACTTAATTCTTTTCACACTAGAGTCGTAGAAAAAGTATTTCAAAGTGATTTCCACCTTTGTGTCAGCAGGCCTGAAGCTTAAACAAGATTTTTTAGGGGGGCGGAGGGCTAAGCTCTGACAAACTTTGGAACCATAAATCTAAAATCCTGTCTCATATCTGAACTACATTAATTCATAAGTAACTTCAGACAAGGCATGCCTTTTCCACAAAACCTTTAATGTGTAGTTTGACCTTTGTCGTGGCGTAAGCAGTATTTGAAAATTCTTGAATTTCTTTTTAAGTACATTTCCATAAATGCTTCTACTAAAATACTGTCAGTATTTAATAACGCCTCCCCATCCACCTGAATATCTTTTCTATCACGGTGTTTAAAGTGGCATGTGTTCAATGGCAATGCAATTTTTCTGCTTTTGGTTCACTGCTGCGGTTGATTTTTCATTTGTAGTTTGCCCATGTCCTCCAGTAAGCTTTTGAGGGCAGAGAGGGTGAACATTAGAAAGGAAACCCTTTCTTTCATGTTCTCCATGCTCTCATGAGAGATGAAGAGAAGTCAGTGGTGATTTCCGTCCCTCTTTGCAATATATGGGAAATGGACCAAAATACTGCAAAAAATGGAAGCAGGGGAGGGATGGGCAGACAGACAGACTGTGCAATCTTAAAAATCTCCCTTACTTAGGCATGCAGGCTACAAGTACCTATCACTCGTAGAATTTTGTCAAGAAATTCTTCTTGCAGTGCAGTTCTGTTACTTGAAATTGCTATTCATTGAGTTACGGCTGCTGAATAGGAAAATATATCAAGGAAAATAATGTAAAATATATCATGTAATAATCTATTTTGTTTCTTAGCCTATGCTTCAAAAATGTTTAAGTACTTTTGTGTTGAGGCATGTAGAGAAGAGATTATCTTACGTGAAGTAAAAGACCTTGTAGTAAATTTATTAGGAAGTACAAAGGGATTTGTGTAGCATGCAAGATGAAATTGAAGATGTATTTTAATCTGTTTCAACCAGAAAAACTCTACAAGTAAAATCTTTTCATTAGATTTGAAGTTATTAAGTTCCATGGACTTGAGCCAAAATCCACTGCTGGTTTAAGTCCCAGTGACTTAAACAGGACTTAACCTGAAAAATGACAAAAAGATACACAATTTTAAATAATCCACAGGGGGAAGAAAAACTCTATTCTTTTCTAATATTCCCTTGGTGCACAGCTGCCTACATTGTCAGTAAAAGGATTCATTCCTACTGAAAAAGCTTCTGGCTTTTCTGTCAGGAATCAAACTGTGTGGACTGAAAGCTGAATGTTTTTATTTGGGAAGGCTACCATGGTGCCCTGTAAGAGTTGCAGTTACGCAGGTATTCAAACCTCTAGTCTATATGTATCGCAGACTGTTTTTTCAGTGCAAAAACATGATCTATTGGGCAAGTCTGTGCTACCTCGGGAGCTGTGAGTGGCAGAAGGATCTCAGCTGCATAGAACTGTAGGACTGCCAGACAACCAAGCAGGGAAAGGAAGTTAAATGCAAGAACAACTTTATTTTTCTCTCCTGGTTACAAATTATTCTTGGAACATTATTTCTGTTATATTTCTAGGCTAACTACCAGGTTTTTACATGTCTCTAAATTCTCAGCTGGGATGGAAACATCATACTCGATGCTTGTTAATGAATTAATGTAGAAATTAGGTGTCCAGTCTGACCAGTTAATGAGCTGGTCTCACCTCTGTAATTGGTGGAAAGAGACCAGCATTTCCACGGAGTGCTGTACTCCCTCCAGCAACAGATACCTGAAACCAGTGGACTGAACCACGCTCTGAAAGGCAGTCATCTTTCTCCATCGACTAGCCTAGATTTTCCTATGCTATAGTATAGGTTTTTGACAGCTCAATTTGCTATAGATAGCATTAGTGTCAGATTTATATATCAATGCAATAAAAAGTAGCAATCATGAGCAATCTTGGGGGATTATGAGAATAAAATAAAACAATCCTGAAATGAATAGAGTGTAAATCAGCCCCTTATAACAGGTAGAGGGGGGAAGAAAAAGCCTTAGCCTATTTTCCAGCTAGCAGTTACTACCTAGTGCTTAGTAGAAAGTATTTCTAAAATGGCACAATAGAAATTCTGTTAATTCATAGACGAGTTCTGTGTCTCAGGGGATACTGACTCTTAGAACGTCAAGCTACTCATAAAAAAAAAAAGAAATTAGAGACATTCTGCTGTGTCTTTAAGCACTTTGTTCAATTAACATTCAAAACTGAGCTAAATTACTGCCCTACAACATCCATAAGCAGAGTACATAATCAGCTCACTGTTTTCTTTTTTTGCAGAAGCTGGACAAATATTCCCAGCTTAGTTAATATGAATGTTTAATCGGGTTTAGGGATAAAATTTTGCCTGTGTTTTAACATAGAAATCCTTTACTGAACCAGTGTGTTTAGTCAGATTATTTTATTGTTGGACAAAACTAGAAAAAAACTTGTTCCTTAACTGTTTCACATCAAGACTTGAAGAAGCGCTATGATTTGCATGTGTCTTGTACTCTAATGATATTCATTACTATGACGAATTTTCAGAGTAAAAGTAGTTTTTCCCCATCTGCCTGCTACTAAAAGCACAATCGCTTCCACAAAAGCCCCAGCACTTACTAGGACATATTGCATCTTGCGTTTGAGATATACTAGTGCTTTCATCAAACACTAATGGGGAAAAGTATGCAGTCAAAGAAAAGTGGGGAACTTAGTAATATCAAAACAGCTGCAGGGCTGAATGTCAAAGACTTTTCTGGGCTTCAGTTCTTTGTGGCAGTCAATGGTGGTTTTATCAGCATTTTTAGCATTATTACAGATTTATGTCTCCCCATCACCAGGATATTCGTAGCAGGATGAAAGGCATTAGATTCATAACCAAACTTGTATTCAATTTGCTCTTCACCTTCCGTTGAATCAAGGCGCTGAGGAGTTTTGATTAACTCACTCCATACAGTTGGTGAGAATGCTGTTGTGACAGTGCCAAATTCTGGGCTCAGAGTCATTTTAATTTATACGGAGTTAACTGCTTCCCAGTCCTGCTATTAAGCTCCCTGAGTTTATTTGCTTGTTGCTTTGTTTTGTACTTTATTTTTTAGAGTTTTACTAAGATCTAAAAAATACTCTTAAATGTTCTTTTGTTTTGTTACAGTCTTTGTCATCCTAATTCTGTAAAGCCAAGTACTTTTAATGCCTTTTGTGGCCACATTAACCATTTCTATTCCCTCAATATTTTTTTCATTTCTTTTTAATCTCTTAGTAAGTTTCTCACACACTACTTTATATTCTGTGGAGCAAAATCTGCAATTGCAATCAGGAAATCACCCCCAAAAAAACCAGTTTTTCAATGCTCATTTGAAAACGATGTAAACAGGTTTTCTCTGCTTTAATCATGAAGAGCTTTTACTGATTTTCCTCTTGGAAAAACTTGAACCATACTTCTTTCTTCTCTGGTACGCTCTAGTAGGCACAGCAGTGTGGTACGTCTTTTCCCTTACTAATTAGTATACATCCCTCAACAGTAGATGCCTTTTCATCAGTAGTAAATCCATTTATATGGCATGCTCTCTTACGATTTTACTTGGTCTAGCTAAGAGGCATGTAGGTTTCCTGGGTGGTTTTTTTTGCGTTCTCTATCTAAATAGCTTTGCCAACCATCATCAAGTGGTTCTTTGTACTCAAAATTGCTTAGCTCCCTTGCCTTCAAAGAAAACGTTCTCCTACTTTGACAGGACTGATATTTCATTTCATAACAATACAGGCGAGTAGGCAAGGTGTCGGTGCTATTTTTTAAAAATTATTTTCAATATTCTTTTTAATAAGCATAGTATTTTCTCTACAGTCCACAGCTGCACAACTTTTTCAACAGTGTTTGCAAAAGTATTTTTTGGCTGAAAGTAGCTGTATGTAAAACTGTGTCTAATAGCGGGTCCCATCTTTGCCTAATGCTTGCTAATCAATTGCTTCAATTTTGTTGGTGTATCTTTATCTGTGATATGCACTACCCTTTGATTTGTCATACCACTTCACATTTTTTTCAAGGTCATTTTTCTGAAAGATTGTATGTTGTCTTCATTTGTCACAGCTCTTTAAAAAAAATCAATTAACCTTTGTTCTTTTATAGTTATGTTCTTATCTCTTGGTCTGAAAAAATTCAACTGCCTGAAAAAAAATCTCTGTAGTTGTTCTCCAACAATTTGCTTCAATGATTTTATTTTTTTTCTCTTCTTTTTTTTTTCTTTGACCAAAAAAAAGAAAAAGAAAGTTAAGATTTGGAATTTTTAGTGGTATGTTCCATTCTAATATTCTTTTTCATTTTTTTAATTTGACATTCAAAGCACACCCAGCAATTTCTAGAACATAAATTGGATAAATTATGTCTCTGTAGCATGAAAACGTCCTCTCCAAAATCAAATGTTAGGAGTTCAAACTGTATGAAAAAAACCCACAAGTATTTACATAAGGCAGATCAGCATTCACTATTCTTCAACATCACAGACTTTGGAAATTGCCAGAACTGTGTGCAGATGTACTTCAATTAGTTTGAACTCCAGATGAAATTTAAACCGAGGGAATGGGCATTTCATTAAATATTGCAAAAACTAGGAACATTTTTATAGCATAAGGAACAGTGAGTATCTCAGTATCAGACATGGCTTTGTTATATTAAGATGTTATCCAAACCATATGGACATAACAACAGCCATTTTGTGGCTGGCTACGATTTGCATAACCTAAAACAGCCAGGGACCAGTATCAAATACTTAGGAGGGATTTTCCCAGACTGATTCAACTCTTCAAAAAATCTCTTGTGTAGACAGATCTCTTGTCCCCATGATTTTAGAGCACCATATACAAGATTTCTAAAAGCTGACCTCTGGCACCTGACACTAAAACTCAACTCCATTCACTGCATGCTATTTGCAATCTGTTTGCAGACTGCCTGTAGGATTTCCCAACAGAAAGCAACCTCCAGCTAACAAAGAGCAAGAAGATGCTGTATTGAAAACACCCACAAAAAGGATACGTAGCTAGGAACCAGGATAATTTATGAATGAAATTGTGGTTCCTCTGTGAATTGTACTTAGTGACAACATTGGAGACCGGACTCTAGGCTGTTAAACCTCCTTAGGGGTTCATTCAGAGGCAACTTGGGAGACTCAGCTCCTCTCTTGCCATGAACAGATCTTGCAATGGGAAAAAGATCGAGCTCTTCTAGTATTACATGTATGAGACTATTTAGATCCCCCCTAATGGACTTCATAATTAAAACTGCTAAATATGCAACCATCTACTCACCACAGGCACTCACTTTGAATTCCTGGACCTTTGCAGTTGTTTACTGAGGATGTTTCATTTAATATCTGCAGTCGGCTGGGAGAATGCCTGCAGATGATTGCTGCGCCTCAGCTGATGAGTGGAAGTCATTAAGCTGTAATAGCTTGGTTACCTATGATTGTTTATCTGTGAATCTGTTCTTTGACTTTTCAGGTCAAATAGATTAGCCCCACTAGAAGCGTGCTTCAGTGGTTGGCTTGAAACAAAATTAAGAATATAGAAAAATTTCTGCAAAATATTCTTCGTATGACAAGAGCAAGCAGAAGTGGTTACGTTATGAGTAGAAGAATAAGAAAATAAGCACACTTGATGCACTTGAAAAGTTTGTTAAAAGCCGTCTTTATTTTTTTAAATTCTAATAATTTCTAATCTTATCAAACTAAGCCATTTATTTTGTACTCATGGCAACATAACTTATGCAGAGTAGGAAGGTCAGACTTTAAATTGGAATACTGTAGCATTTTCAAATGTGAGAGGTCATTCAGCATATCTGCCTGCTCAATAGTGTCATTGCTTAATGTTTCTTTCTTTAAATGCATGCCTAACTCCTATGTGGCGTTATCCAGAGCCATCACCACTCTTACTCCTGGAGGGCCAACATCCTGCACATTCCCTATGCTGTGTCAGAAAGCAAAGATTCACCATTTCTTACATGCATTTTGTCTCAGATTTTTGTTGGAGAATGAGGAAGTTTTATGTTTAGACCCAGAAGAAAAATGCTTTCCTTCCCTGAATTAAAAATTCAACAAAATGGGACAAATATTCTCAAAAGCTGTCTTTAAGGGGAAAAAAAACCCTTGCTAAAAGGCAGCACAGCATCCCTAAATCTTTTCTACACCCCCCAAGCCTCCATTAGTCATCGGGATTACGAGCAGTTTACATCAGCAAGGTGCTAGCAAGCAAGCGCGGCCTCAGCTGCACACGTGGAGTTGTTTCATGACCCAGCAGTGAGACGCACTCAGCAGGCTGCCAGGTCCCTTGTTCTCGGGCATAAAATGAATCACTTCAGTAAATACCATTCTAGTGAAATTCGGTGAGGAATAGGAAACCTGATTTCACTGTAATAGTTTTAAAGGGCAAATTCAATTGTCCCTGCACAAATGTAAGTAGTGGAAGGCTGAGCTTGAGCTGGACAGAAAATGATTTGATTAACAGATCATTTAAAGTGGAAAAGGCACAATGACTAATTCAGTGGCTTTGTATAGCACAAGCAAGATTGCCAAGGGGCAGAAATATTGTTAATAATAGAAGAACCTGTAAAGTAAAGCACAGACCTTCTGCATGAGAGACCCTTTCTCAGATATATTTTTCTATAGCATCTAATTCCTGAAGGTATTCAGTAAAACTTTGAATTATTCAGTAACACATTATAGTATTGCTGGAGAGGTAGTGCAAGATGAGAAAGGAAGGGAGACCAGGAACTGTATTTGAATCTCTGAAACAAAGGTATGATTCTCAACTGTTAGAAGGAAAAGAAGGAGGAATCTTGATAGGGAAGCATATATTAATTTTATTTTTTTCTTGTACTTTTTTTGATTGTCTGCGCTTGACTTTTGTTGTTGGCTTTTTCCATGGTTCAACTGATCTGCCTCCGCGAAAAACTTTTTCTGATACCCTAACATGAATTATAAACCAAATTTGGAATTGTGCTTACTAGGATGAATTAACAAAGTAGACTTCCTTGCATCCCAGCAGAACTGTTCTGCATCTAGCAGTTCCTCCCAACCAGCAGTCAATCTGCCGAAGTCCAGACAGCAGAGACTTGAGGCTCTGGGATCCAGCACTTGGTCAGTTCTTGCCCTGTCAGTTTTCCTGCTACCATGCTTCATTTAAGAGAACAGGCCCTGGATTATAGAGATGTTTCCACGTTCTTCCATTTTAATAACAGCAGAGCTTTCAGGGTGACCAGCCAGGCACAGAGAAATACCCTCTTCTCATTGAAAATTCCCATACTGCAGATCAGGGAAGAAACTAATTCACTGTCAGCAAGTACTGAAAATGAGAGGTGTCCGATTCTCCTCTTTGTGTTCCCTAACCATCATCTTGATTTCATATTATTCCATGATTTTAGCTGTGCTTCCTCAGCTTATTCATCACCATGATGGTCGCAGCACCAACCACTGTTTTCTCCACTTTGAAAACTGTGCCTACTCATGCAGAAGACTTACAGAATGAAACATCTTGGGTTAATTCACTGCCTAAAATTTGTGCAGTTGTCTCTTAATCATCATGAACAAGCAAAAATGGGCTAATATGAAGTTTATAGTAAGAGACAAGTGTACTGGAAAGACTTGCTTAGTTTCAAAAATAATTACGTAATTCATTTTTTGATGAGAAAACAATATTTGTGATACAACATGATTACAGTCATAAAGACAAAATTTAGGTAGAACCATCTTGTAAATGAGACAACGGTATTCACAAGGCTCTTGTCTGTAGACCTCAAAGCTTTGCAAAAGCATGTATAAGTACTTCTAACCTCCTGTTAGACATGGGTAGCTTATTTCTGTTGAATCACTTTTCTTTATGCCATAGCTGTGTGCAATGTTTGTAATCGAGAGCAGGACTGCATAATCTACTCCAGAAACAGTCAGTTAGACTGCTGATACTTGGAAGTAATTTTAAATATGAACTCAATGGTGGGAAAGAAAATTAAACTGTGAAAGCAGTCAACTGAAAAATTTGGATGTGAAAAGAAAAAAAAAATGCGAACTAGTGAGCTCCATTGGAACAGCATGGAGCCAGGTGCTTGGGAATATGCTGAGTGTGTCCTGAGAAGTCATTATGCAGACAAAAGTGGGCAGTGTACATGATTACAAAAATGTGAAGAGCAGGAAAAGAGAATTATGCAACAATTCCTTACACAGCATGAGCAGAATTGCCACTTAACTATCAAAGAACAGTGGTCCTATCAGAGAAAGTGAAATCTTGTTTCATGGGTTTTTTTTTCTTTTTTGTGCTAGTGAGTGATTTTGCAAATGCAAGTACTTCCTGTATCTCTTCTTGAAGCATGTAAATGTATATCTCACTACCCAGTTCCCGAGATTATAATGTCATCCATCCCTTTTGGGGGACATTATTAACATTCTCTCAGAGGATGAAATTCCATTCTCCAAGAAGTCAGATCACTGCTGGTCACTGAAAGTTTTCTCATCTCATTCCTTTGAGTTCACTTGTCTCGCAGCAGGTGCCTGTTCACTAATCATATTTCTGCAATTTACTGTATTTTTTCAGCTATAGCAGCATCCTTGGGTTGTTGGTTTTTTTTCATATCTGTTCTAGTGCCTCTGTTTATTCCCTCTGGAAACCAAATATTATGTTCTGTTAATCAATTTATTCAAAATTACTTATTTCCAACCCATATTTTTGAGTTCTTAAATCTCTGAAAGACAGAGGGAAATAGGAGTTTAGCCCCTTTTAGAACTTTCTTATAGCTCACTGTATTGACAATACAAAATGTCAGTTATTTCAGAATTTTACTTTGACATGACACCATCTGTTGTACATAAATGATTAATTATTTATGCTTATTGCATTATCTTTATTCCATTACATTTAAAAACATAGTTTTTTATATAAGCCATGATTATTAGAAAAGAAGGAATAACAATTTATGATGCTAAGATCTCTATTTCCCTGGAAAATCCAAGAAAATTACTGAAATGTTATGCAATAAGATTGGCGGTTTTAATTTTAATTCAAGTATTTTTGCATATTTCATAGTATATTAGTCTAATACTGGTCCTGTTTCAACAGAAACATGGCTAATGGCCTTGGTTGGTAAAGATAACATTCCATAAATCACTTAAGATTTAAATTTAAGGGGATTTAAAGTTCTCAGAATGTGCTCAGGTTTGACTTAGCTGTGAAAAAAATGGAGACAAGACATTATTCTTTGTGAAAGTAGGAAGTAAAAACAAGGGAAAGCTACCTGACTTCTCTGTATTTGAGAGCAGTAGTTATGTGTCCTTGAAATTTGTATTAATAGCATTCCCACATGTACTTATACATCAACATTTCCAGGAATTTCTATCTCAAATATCACAGTAAATTTGTCCGCTGTAGGTGGCAAATACCATTAGTAACAGAGCCACACATTATAGCTCTGGGAATTTGCATCCCAAAATGATCAATTTGAAATACCCAGCCATTGCTTCTCCTCCCCTCCATCATATGATCTTGTTTACAAAGTAAAAGGCAATTGCCACTTCTTGGTGAAAACTTGCAAAAAAACGTTACAGAAGTGAAGTGTGGAGGTTTGTAATGAAAGTAGTGCTTTTTTTCTGTGTATCAGTATCACCAACAATGATATCTGGAGTTTGTTCACATTCTGATCAGAAACCCACAGTACAGCACAAGGCTGATGGCTGTGTACTGTTGTTCACTGGAAAAAGTGTATACTTCCAACATTCTTTTTAATGTCTTCTTTTTCTCATGCAATGAAGAAAAAGGTCTGTGACTATCCAGTGGACACTTTATAGGAAATGTTTTAAACCACGTCCAGACATGCCTTTGAAAGTCAGTGGGCGTCGGTGGAATTGCATAAGAACTCAGGGCTTCTAGGATTAAATCTTCAGTGGTGACGTTAACACTCAGGTTTTCCTCTCTAATTGCCTCTCTGATTTGTCCTTATTTCCACCCTGTAAATCTTTCTTTGTTGAAAGGAAAAGATCATCTTTTCTTCAGTATTGACACAAATTTTGAAAGATCAAGTATACTGAAGTCTCTGGCATGGAAGAAAATCCAAGTGAGCTATACCAGGTAATTAGCACAAGATTTTCAGTTCTAAAGCTTTACACAACATCAACTCAGAAGTTCATTTTTAAGAAGACAAACATTTGAATTAGTATACCTTTTTGCAGACAATAACTAAAACTTATTAAAAGTTTCCTGACAGTCCACTAGCTGTGTCCTAAAAGTGCATTAGTTCAGCAGTTCATAATAGAGCCAAACCTAAACAGATACCAAAATTCTATGCAGACACACAGAGACTGTTTGAATGTTTTTCATCTTGCTGTGTGACAGTTCAGTGGTTGTTGATTTTCTATGACTTTTTGCATGTTGCAGGTTTCTTTCCCTTTTAGTTCAAGGTTGTATTGAGGGCCAAAATATTGTGTAACAAAATGATGCCGTAAATGTGATCTTCTTAGTATAGGAAACTACTTACAGGTAATCCCATAATTAATAAACAAAGAAAAAATAACAATATTTTTTCATACTCGTAATATTTTACATCTTAAAGGTGTTCGTTCGTGTGAAATACACATTTTTTGTATTTCAGTTGGCAAATTCAAAAATGCATCTGAAACACAGTATTTTTTGTGTGTGTAGCTTTGCTTTTGTTCTTTTTTTTTATTGGAAATGCAGCCTTGCAACCTGTGCATGATTGTAGATTTACATGGTGTAAAATTACTGTAATTTTATCTGTTCAGTTCAGGAAGTCAGAAAGGGATTTAATAAGTAGTAAACATTAAACTAAGAATTAATATAGAGGCAGATTGTATATATTTTGCACTTTTAAATAACCTTTTATAACAAGAGAACCTATTATCATACAGTATACTGTAATTCCACTTTCTAGTGATACTCTTGCTATTGTCAAAGTGTTGTCTTTACATCTGAATATGAATAGTTTGTATATGTACGCACTTCAAAAGTGATTTCTATAATGGAATATGTGCTCCCTGTCACTGTTATTAACATCCAACTGGAAAAATATTCACCAATTATTTTTTTTTTATAAATTATGAATGTACAGTGTAAATTAGTAAATCAAATATTGTAGCAATGAAGAGATGCACTTTAAAAATGTAAAAGTGTTTATCTCCAAGAGTGTTATTTTGTATAGATGTTTTTGAATAAATAATTTCTTGCTCATTTTGGTGGGTTTCTTACCTTTTAAAATGAAAGCTTTGTAATTGGATTCATAAAGGTTTTAGTCACATTTCACCTTTCATTTAAAATTTGCCATTGGCTTGATCTAGTTGCTATGACATAGCCTGTGTGTGATCTGTGATGCAGCCCGCGGTCCTTCTCGTGATCAACCAGTGAGCGCACCTGGCCACAGCAGCTTCCTCCAGCCATGAGAACTAGTTTTGGCCATGGAAATCAAGGTATGAAGAGAGGGGTACATAAAAAGTGCTTTCAGTCTTAGACAGGAGAAGACAGAGTCAGGGTCTGGCCTTTGTCTATAATCTGGATTAAGGAATTAGAAGCACTCTTGTTGTGTTACAAAAGGAGTTTGTTACCTGGTACACACACAGAGCCGAGATACCAGTTTATTTCATGTCTGCACGGAGATGGATGCTGGGTGGTAACTCCACAATGCTAGCACACCTGGTTACAGTCAGATTGCATATTTACCAGTTTAAAATATTAGTTCCACCTATTAGCCATAGCCTCCTAACTATGACTGGTTAGTTCTCTTCTTACTTTGGTTTAAAGATACAGTACTTTTAAATTTACTACTCATGGTCAGTAGGTAAGGATCTCTGCTTAGGCTGGGGTCGCCAGCCCAAGGGAAGTGATTTTTGGAATTATAATGAGGATAGTTCGTTTAAGGGCACTCTTTATCATTCTTCTGCTGTTAGTTCCAAAATTGTTCAAAAACATCTTAATTAGCTCACATATTTCTCTAAGATACACTTTGTTCCCAGGGACAGTAGTTACTGATTAGATGCTCTTGTATCAACCGCTCTTGTCAACATCTTGGCCTCCCATTAACCCTGTGCATGCTTGTATAATGCCAAGTTCAACCAACTGCACCCCCACTTCGCATGGTTTAAATACAGCCAATTGAGATTTACTGGGAGACATGATGACCACAAAACACAGTTGTTTCAGTGAGAGATCAGTGCTGAAATACAGAACTGGAAAGTGCTAAACAGCAAAATGTCTGCAGCTTTCAAAGCTGGGCATAATTCAGATCTGCAGTTTGAGATTTCATGTATACTTGTTCCTTGCTTTGCTAAAAGTGGAAAAATGTGACGCAATAGGATTACTGTCAACTCTACTGTGCAGATGTTTGGGATAAGGGACTTCAGAAAAGTTTTATAAACAATTTTTTTTAAGTTTTCTAGTATATCTAGCCTTTGAGAAAAAAAACACTTTTTTTCCCCATATAGATGATGCTCATACTGTTAATAGTTGAATCATCCACCTGTAGGTACTCTTAATTATAGAAAGAATTTCTTCCTAAAGGAAAGAACAGTATTTCAAGAAGAAGAGAATATATTCTGGATTAAAAATATATCCTGAATTTAAACCTAAAAGAAAAATATTATGTGCTAGTAATGGAGCTGAGCTTGCTTTCTTAGGTAATGCCAGTACAGTGTAATCAAAGACAACTTGCAAGCAGTTAACATGTTTCAGTCACCCCATCTCTTAGACTTTGAATCGAGGGGTATCCTGGTATCACAAATGTGTATCCGAAGTGAGACTTGGACAACTAAACTGAAAGTAGAGATTGAAAAAGCAGTCACAGAAGAAGTCTTCTGTCTGTCACCAAATCTGAGGACAGTAAATCTTTAAACGTCCTCAAAACCCCAAATTTCCATGTGTGCTGATGTTATCTCCATGTAGGCAGAGGGCAATCGGGAGGAAGGTAGCTTGGTCCAAGGAAAGGCTTGAAGCTGGAGTGCATTTTTAGAGTGCGGTCAGACCAGACTCCTCGCAGGATGACATGGCAGCTGGCATTTCTATTAAAATGTGTACTTCCATGTGGCGAGAGGCAGAGTGACCCCGTTAGTTAGCTGCCTATTGATTACAGCACTGGACCCAGGGGGGCAAATGTGCTTGTAACAAGTGGGCTGCCAGATGGGCTAGGTTTTGAGACAGTATCATTTGCTCCCCGTGCCCTTTCTCTGCTCAGGGCTGCCCCCTGAGAAGAGGCAGCAGAGGAGAATATGCACCCGCATCGTAGGTCGCTGTCTGGCATTTTAACTCCAGCGGTCCCCAGAGAGGTCTGGTTTAGCACGCCAGCCTTCGAGCAGCAGCAATGCGAGAAGGACAGGAGGGGCAGGGCAGATAGCCAGGGGGGCTGCATGCTCTTTAAGCAGCTACTCCTCTTTGCCTTGGCATGTGCCAGACCCCGTGGGTGCAATGTCGTAGCTGCCTTCTTCATCTCAAGAGGCTGCTGTGCATGGCTGCACTTTCAGGCCTCCTGCTGAGGTTGCGCTGCTGTGAAGGGGAGGAAGCAGATTTGCTGAGAAGGGAGAGTAAGCACAGATTAAGGTGTAAGGGTCCGTAACCTGGCAAGCAGGGCACTCGTCTGGGGAGCTCTGGTCCCATTTCCAAAGAGAATAATGCAGGGATGTGAGGAAGGTCTCATTTATGTGCAGCTTAAATTGCATTTTACTGTGACATATTGGACTTTTTCACTTCCCTGTGGTAGTAAATTGTGCTTCTCATGGCAATAGATGTAATTGCTTTGCACTAAATTATATTAACTATTTCAGATGGTTTGTTCTACTTCATGCTTGCAATGACAGAGCTGAATTATTTTCTGCAGTACATAGCTCAAAAGAGAAGAAAATTCCTGCTGATTGGGAAAAAAATGTAAATTTTTCAACTGCAGAGAAAATGTTTAGATAGTGTCTAATTTTAAAGTAATAACATTTATTTTTTGATATGATTTTTAATGCTGGTTGCTGTTAGTTGTAAACTTCCTGACTTTTTCCAAAAAATGGAGCTGTTCTTCACACTTTATTTCTATTAAACTAGGTCATACTCAGTTTTCGCTGCAACCCATGAACTCAGGACTGATAGCATTGCATCTGACAGAGAAATGGGTAGGTTAATTTTTAAATACCCAAAGAGCAGAGGTTGTCTTCCTTTTCTTTCTTCTGAGAACTGGGCTTTGTTGTTCATATGCAGCCTTGTTTAATCATTCAGGTGCAGCTTTTGTGCATCCGAAGGGGGAACTTTACTTGATGGTGTCAAAAGTAGAGCAAGAAGAGCTGAAGACTACTTGTTCAGTATTTCTGCCAGCTGTGAAACTCCCACTACAGGAAACATTTATTGCCTACCCCGCACAGGGGTAGCTGGTCTAGGAGCTCACCCCTTCTTACCTAAGAAGCTGCAAGAAGCACAGATTTTCAGAACAACCTTTTCTTGTGCTCTCGGAGCAGGCAGTTCGCAACCCAGCAGGAGCCCCAGGTCCTTTCTGCAGATCTACACCAGTCTGACAGTTTGGTAGGGAGCATTACAAAATCAAAATATTTTACCTAACGGGTATTTGTCTAACTAGCATGAAGTACTACCTGTTCATGGTTTTTAAAGCATGTAAGACACTCCGTGTTAGATCCAAAACTGTGGTGGAAGTGAGAAAATGATTACATGACAAAAGAGAGCCAGGACACAAGAGGTAGGGTAAGGACAAAGAGTATCAGGGAAAACAGAGAAGGAGGGGTGAAGAAAGGGGGAGCAAAAAGAGGATCGGGGCAAGGGAAAGGGTTGGAAAATTTTAAATAGAAATGTGGGGTCAGCAAGAGGGACCTTGCGAGACAGGTAAAGAAGAGTTAGGGAAGCGATGGAGGGAGAATGTCCTGGAAAAGTGGCAAATGTCTGTAGCTTTGACCAAGAATCAGAGCGGTGTTCCCTGTCAGACGCTAACACTGAGGATATGGAGGTGTGCACTGGGGTGGGGAGGGCAGGAAGGAGGATGGAAAACGCTGAATAGAGCTGGCTTAAAGCAGGGCTGCAAGATAAGACATTTCCTGGTGATGCCGATGAGTTGATAGAGTTTGCTACAACCACAAAATTACTGAAAATTGCTAGAAAAAGAGCAAGGTATTTGAGTGTCTTGTCCAGAATATTTAAATCTTGTCTATTTTGAGAGCTGTTTTGCTGTAATTTGTGCTCATATCCAACTGTCTTTAAAGATTAGGTGTACGCACTTTAAGGAAAGGGTGAGACAGTTATACCTCAACACTTTGGCTGAAGTGGGGAACATGCAGAAAAAGTGAAACTTCGGGTGACAGATGAGCTCAAGGTAGAATATAGCCAAAAAGAAAACAGGAGAAAGTAATTGGGAGTTTAAACAGAAGCTAGTGAGGAAAAGCAGAGTCAGAGCAGTCTGTGAAGGGTGCAGAGACAGCTGAGTTGCCTGACCGTGATGGGTTACACACACAGGTCATGTTAACACTGACACATGAAGTAGATTTAAATGAGAGGCTGCAACTTTATTTTTACACAAGTATTGTATCTAAGCATACCAAAAGCTTCGTGACTAACTGTCCTTTGCCAATTCATTCTTACCTATTTCACTTTCCGAGCAAGCTGTTTTTTCTTGAGAGCTATTGTAGCTGATCAATACAAGATATTCTGAAATATGAAAAAATTACTGTTAGACGTGGATGTTACTAATAACACTGTTAATGAAGGACTCTTCACGTTTCTATAAGAATATGGGCCCATGTAACTAAGGCACATTGTGCCCATGCTTGTTCAACCTTTCCTCATCTTCTAAAACAGCATCTGGCCTCCAGATCTCAGATCCAAATTCTCCAGTCCAAAAATTGAGCAAACCCATCAGTTCACTGCATAAGGTGAGCCATAAAGTATTTGGCTCTCAAGGGAAGACATGAGCCCACTGTCTTCTGTACCTTCCTCCTCCTTGAACTCCCACATTGAACTTATATGTCCCTGGCATTCTCAGGGCTAAAGGAGTATATGTATACCTCAACGAGGTCGTACATACTGGAATATCCATAGCTTCATGAATGTCTCCTTTCTGATTCTCGGAGAAACTTTCCTGCATATGCTGTCCTGAAACCAGGATGAAGCATCTGTTCAACTATTACCCAGGCCTGGCACATGCACGATTTTAAAAATAATGTTATGGCACAAGCAGTGGAGTGCAAAAGTCATCACAAACTATGGTCCCCATGGGGCTCTAGCCATCTGCGTGATAATTATGTACACCACAGCCTGGCTGTTGCACAGAAGCTGGCACCTTCGTCCTGCCATATAATTACTGCAACCGGCACAGGCAGAATTCCAGGAAAGTTATGCCTTTTTCTGCCCATTGCTGTTGCCACTTTTTGTTTTTTCCCCCTTTAAAGGATACACCTGCTCTTTCTGCCACCTTCTACCTCATTCTAACCTGCTTGCATCTGCCTTTCCCAGCCTGTGCTAATGTCTCTCTCTGACAGGGGAAGTACATTACCTAAGACATGCTTCGTACACCTCAAGAACTTTGCTCATATTGAGCTAATGTTGCTATGGCAGTGGAGTATTTAACATCTTATGCAACCCTGCATACAAGTCACCTTTTTGGTAAGGCAGATATATTCACTGCCTTGGCAAATGAAGCTGTGTGTCTCAGATGAGACCTCAAGAAGTGACAGCTAATTCAGAGCAGTCAGGGCACACTCCTCTGATGGCCAAATCTGTAAGAAATACAAGATCTGCACTCATCAGCATCTTCCTTTCCTCCCCACTGCTTTTGCCTGTGTGTGAATAGCTCTCCCCTGTGCCCAAATAGTTGACAACAGGGCCCAGTAGCCCGCTGTGTTCATCTGTTACAGAGAGACCTGAGAAGAAACAACCTGTGAGAATGAGCATTGCCTCCCCCAGTCCCGGGCTGTTTGGGCCCTGTGTTACACTGCTGGACAGCTATGCTGTCAAACTGGCACACAAATGTGACAACTTCTTATTAATGCAAATTCAGGTACTTTGATGCTATCGCAGTTAGGGAGCAACTGAAAAAAAGTAGCAGATCTAAACTTCTCTGTGCCTCAGGGGGAAGAGAGTATGGACATCATTCCTGGATTTATCTATATTAAGAAAAGCTTCCTAGTATCATAATATTATTTGTTTAAATGATATATGAAGATTATAAACACATCCGTATGAGTTATACACACAACTTCAGACGCTGCTTAATAATTTCTGCAGGTAGAGGAGGCATTTCTTATTCATGGTACTTCAAAGGTATTACATTATATTTGTCACATCCCAAAGCTTCTACTGGTCTTGTCGTATAGCGTGCCCTTACTTACGGATAAATACCCACACCAAATTGATTAATCTTGTCCTCCTGTTAGAGCTCTGGGAAGTTTTTTGTCCAACAGAGTGGCCATGAGGAGAGCCTGGGCATGTTATTGGATCTATTCCATCACACGGTGAAGAGTCTGAGATGCTTCCATCTTCCATGCTGGCCACACTCAATCACCTTGTAAAACTGATTAGAGAGCACTCTTTTTTAACCAAGCTGTTTCTCTGGTGAAGACGCTTTCATTACTTCAACATTAGTGAATTAAACTATATCAGAAAATGTTTGGGATCTGAATTATGATTATCCCTAAGGTAAAATCGGGAAAAATATCTCTCACGTGGTTTTGCCCCAGGCCAGCCAACAGTCTGCTGAACAAGCCCCTAGGCATGGCTGAAGAAGTAGCACGGGCCAAGCACTGTTTGTTACAGGCAGTTTAACTATACTCATCTGGAGGGTAGATTTCCAAGAGTACGAATGAAAGCTGTAGCATTTCGTGTGCATTTAACTTACTCTAGAGAAGCAGCTTTCCATTCCAGACACTCCAGTGTTCATATACAAGCTTCACCATATGGCATTAGTATGTTGTACCACAGAAAGTCTGTGTATGCCTTCTGAATGAGAAGAAGGTCTTTGATCCTTGATGGCATTGCTGAAAACTAGAAAGAAGAGCTGGGTATCAAAATGCTGCAAAACTATACAGTACAACTCATGGTACAGACTTCGAGCAGTTCTGTTACAGTAACATAGACATGTATTTGGAGTGCCTTAGCAGTGCAATGAAATAAGATTAGAGCTCTTTTTGGGGGCATGTTTCCAGTGTGCTACCAAAAAACTTCCCACCAAAGGACATTTCTCCTGAGTGTTTATTTCTCATTAACACAAATTTCATTATTTCTGATGGGAACTGTGATTGTCTCAGAAGGCAAACAATTCTGCTGTCAAATACCATTGTTCTGACGAGTCGGCAGATTTTTTTTTCTGTCAGTGGAGAAAGGGCTACCTCACGCATCAGGGATCAACTGAGTAACTGAAGAAATAAGGTGTACTTCGTTAGGAAAAAAACAGACTATTTTCTAACTGTGGTACCCAGAGCAAAATTCAAAAAAGTCCAGGTAGTTTACAGCAACATACACATGAGATGTTCTGCCAGGCAAGACTTCAACCCAGACTATCCATAGTTAACTGCCTGCACACCATCATATATTCTACACTAGGCCGGTGATTAAAAAATCAGCCAGCGGGTGGTCATCAATGGGGGGCTGCCCAGGCAGAGCTCCTCACTGCACACAGCAGAGTGGTGCCAGGAAGCTGGAGGGAGAGCGGGCTGGGGAGGATGGGAAGGGCAGCCAGTGGGTGTTAGCTACCAGTCTGTGGGAGGAGTGATGAGAAGATGGGGGCAGTGATGAGAAGATGGTGCTCTTTCTGTCAGTTCTTGGATTTTTGCTCCTTCTTGCACAGAGCTGGTGCTACAGTACCAGTCACTGGTACCAAAGGAAATTTTATGTGAGAGCTCTGAACTAAGGCATGCCCAGGTGGCCAGGGTCCTGTGCAGAGAGCTTTCCTTTTTGTCTTTCTTCCTCACTGCACACCCTAGTAACCTCTTTCAATTTTAAATTGTTCCCCAAGGCTCAGTGTTGTGTCCAGTCTTGTTTAACATCTTTATCAATGATATGGATGAGGGGATTGAGTGCTCCCTCAGTAAGTTTGCTGATGACACCAAGGGTGGGAGTGCTGATCTGCTTGAGGGTAGGAAGGCTCTGCAGAGGGATCTGGACAGACTGGATCAATGGGCCGAGGCCAACTGTGTGAGATTCAACAAGGCCAAGTGCTGGGTCCTGCACTTGGGTCACAACAACCCCATGCAATGCTACAGGCTTGGGGAGGAGTGGCTGGAAAGCTGCCCACCAGAAAAGGACCTTGGGGTGCTGGTCGACAGCCGGCTGAACGTGAGACAGCAGTGTGCCCAGGTGGCCAAGAAGGCCAACGGCATCCTGGTTTGGATCAGGAATGGTGTGGCCAGCAGGAGTGGGGAGGTGATCGTGCCCCTGTACTTGGCACTGGTGAGGCTGCACCTGGAGTACTGTGTTCAGTTTTGGGCCCCTTACTACAAGAAGGACATTGAGGTGCTGGAGTATGTCCAGAGAAGGGCAACAAGGCTGGTGAGGGGTCCAGACAACAAGTCTTATGAGATGCGGCTGAGGGAGCTGGGGCTGATTAGTCTGGAAAAGAGGAGGCTGAAGGGGGACCTTATTGCTCTCTACAACTACCTGAAAGGAGATTGTAGTGAGGCAGGTGTTGGTCTCTTCTCCCAGGTAACTATCGATAGGACGAGAGGCAATGGCCTCAAGTTGCATCAGGGGAGGTTTAGATTGGATATTAGGAAAAATTTCTTCACTGAAAGAGTGGTCAGACATTGGAATAAGCTGTCCAGGGAAGCAGTGGAGTCACCGTCCCTGGAGGTGTTTAAAAAATTTGTGGATGTGGCATTTCAGGGTATGGTTTAGTAGGAATGGTGGTATTGGGTGGATGGCTGGGCTTGATGATCCTAGAGGCCTTTTCCAATCTTAATGATTCTATGATTCTATGTTTCTATGATTCTACTTGCAAGTTATGTTTCATTTCATGTTCAAGGTGGTTTAACTCCAGTACAGCTCACAGGTACTCTATCTTATTATACCCTTTTCTGCAGAATGGAAAATTTGCTCCCTATAGGTTTTTTTTCCAAGTGTAGATGCTCAACGGCATCAGATGTCAGTCCTCAGCATTTTCTCATCAAACCGAGCACCTTCACTGCTTTAAGCCTCACATTGTTAAAGTTTGCTCACAGTCTCCAGACCTCAGAAGTGGACATGATGAACTTGTAGTAGTGTTATCAATTCCATACATTAACACCAGACCAATTTTTTTTTTAGTTCTCCTTTTGCATCTCAAGAGCACGTATTATTTTCTCTTGCCAGAGCATTAACCTGAAACATCTCTTGAGAATCAGTGAAGATTCCTCTAGATCTTTCTGTTTTCCCTCCTGAGTCATAGTTTTTCAAGATTCTCTTATCATGTGTGTATTATCTGCACAATTTATTTCCAGAGCATCCCCTACATTTGACTGCATTAAAATAACTTTGTGGATTTGTCAGTCTACCATGGTATCTATTATTAATTTTGCTTCAATTCGGATATGAAGACTTCAGTGAAAAATGAGTTATTTTGTTATGTCTATGTAATTTCTTATATATAGTTTTACATGTATATATATACACACAAACACACACATTCACACACATACTCTTCTCCGTTCCTTCAGTTGTTTGGTAACCTCTGCTGTCTTGTTTACAAAGTATTGATTCTTCATAATATTCATTTAAATATGATGGGTTTATTGTTATTAGTGACTGTTTAATGCTGCATGCTTGATAATTCTCATGTGCCTTTTTCATCTGTATGTTTCAACATATAAATAAGAAAGCTATAACAACTCTTGTTTGTTCAGTCAGAGAATTTTCTAAAACATACTTTATCTAGCTACAGAATGCTTCAAACTCATCAGGGCATTACAAATAACAGCTCAAGATTTGTGGAACCTTGGCATGACGTCAAATAGCCAAGATGTTTTTATTAATCAGTCATAAGGCTCACTTGAACACTAAATGTCCCAGAGAGTAGTGCTGTGTGACCTCTTAATATCGACGCTCATGAAGAATGTTTCATTTAACTTCTTCACATCATTTACTTTCCTGATTTGTGACAGACAAGTGGAAATTTGGAAATTAATTCAGAAGCATACTCATTTGCCTGAGTGAATATGAACTTGGCTGAAAACAGTTCAAGAGTATCTCATTAGATTTAAAATGTGTTTGTCAATTAACAAAATGTGTTTATAATGTAGGATGTGTCTAGTGAACAATCCATCTAATGAGCTGGTGGCTGTCTTGAGAGATTCTTCTCTTCCTTGATTTACTGAATAGAGGTCTAATTTTTCACTGGCTGTTTGTTTCCCGTTATTACCTCTTTCTCCAAACTGACAATTCCACCTCTGGAATGATTTCTTACTGTGTTAATGTCTACTATCACCTTTATCTTTGAATTAATAAAAAAAATAATTAAAAATTAAATAATAAATTTGGAAAATCAGTGCCACAGTTGGGAAAATGCAACCTACCAAGCAATTCACTAAAGATGACAAGTAGAAATCATTTAAGTGTGAGGAGGAATTCAAGCGCCGCTCTCCAAGTTATTAGAACATTTGTGCCCACGTAGGGGCTTCCACATCACAGCCTTGACAGGTGTAATGACTAATTTTGGGAAAGGTATCCAGCCTAGAAAAACCCAGGCTTTTTGGACAGTGTGGAGAGAGAAGCAGGCTCTCCAAAATGGGATGTACCAATGCTGTCATACTGAGACCCTTGACCCAGCTATTAAGAACTGTTGAGAACACACAACTACCATAAAACACACTTTGTGGTATAGCATTTGCACTGCTCACTGCAAGGAAAAGTCTCTTTCCTCTTCTTTTATAGGGGTCCATGACCTTTTCTTGAGCACTTTGACTATGCCACCTCTTTTCTTTCTTTTGAACTATGGGTATAAAATGAAAACATGCAGCCACTGCTTGGATATTCACTGTAACTTGGTGTTGAGAGGCAGAAGGTGAAAGACATTGGTCCAGTTTCTACTGCTGTCCAGGGAGCTTCTGATGTGAGAGATCCATGTGTCATGGTTCCCACCATGGTTCCCACCATGGAAATATTCACAGAATATTTCACTTCTTGCAAAGCGCTAAAAAAGGAGGATAGGAACATTTGCCATCTGTGGAGATTTCGAGCAGGGCAATGAATTGCTCTCAGTACAGGCACCTTCCAGTTTTTCTTCTGCAATCTTACATCCAGTTGTGGATTTGTTACTAACCACACTGACAGCCTCATTCACAGCAGGCAGAATACTAGAACTGGTCTGTCGTAATTGTAGTATGTGGTCAATGGTTTTATTTTCCTAAATCAGTTTCTGTTTTCTGCTAAGTTACAGAGGATCATGCTTGTTATTTTGTTGGCATTTGATCAGCTTTATGGCTACATGACATATGATGTATCTACCTACCAGCCTTAAATCCAAGACATAAACTTCACTATATGATACTGCTGTGGTCTCTGCAAGAAGGCCATGCATTGTAAGAAGGCAGAAATCTCACCATCAATCTTGCCATTAAAATGATCTGTCTGAAAGAGTTTGAGTTTGGTCTGCAATCACTGCTGTATCAAGATGAAAGATTAATTTTCTCTCTGATTTTCAAAAAGAAAAGTTTTTGTTCTTCAAGCCCCTGAATTTCAGACCTCCTATAGACCTTAAAAATTGTTCAGCTATTCCACATAAATCATAATTTGCTCTTTAGTTAAAGCAGAGTTTTCAAACAGTGTTATAAAGGGTTGGCATGAATTCAGACAAAAAAAATTGAGTGGACTCTCCTCTGCAGCTGAATTTACCTTTACATAGCCTTGTTCTGCATTCATTACAAAGTATAAGAAACCACAGCACATTTGAAAAACTTTTCAGGGATGGTTCCTGTAATTTGAGTTTTAAATATTACTTGCACGAGATATAATGTCAATTTAGGTTTAAAACAACATTTTAACAAGACAATGTCATGGTCTGTAGATTTATGCAGTTAATGTTCACTGAATTGCAGTAATAGCAGTTATTTACATGTTACATTCCACCAGTTTCTGAGAAAAACAATTTATCTGAGAACATGATTTCAGCATTCTACAGTAAAATTACTATGTAATGACCAAATCTTATTGATCTTACTCAAGGCAAACCATTAGCTTAAGGAAAGAGCAGAATATAAGATACATTCCAGCAGCCTGGGACAATTTTTCTTCTCCAGGGTGAGATCATCACTAATCTGCAAAAGCACAGACATTATTTTGGAGAGCAAGAATGGCATTTGGAAAACCAGGCACGAAGTCATTCAGATGGATAGATAGTTTATTCAGTCACAGACCATCACACTCTTACAGATCTGTAAGGTGCTTGTTCTTTCTTCAAGCCTACTTATTGCAGGAGTAAAGATCCAAAGCTCTTCCCTTCTTTCTTTGCTTATGGTACTTACTGCTAATCTGAATGCTGTTAGCTACTACAGATAGCCTTTTGGTTATTTACCAACCTGCTTCAGTTTACTTCCTGATCTCTTTACCTATTTGTTAATTATGTGACAACAGTTTAATCAGAGAACCTGAGGAAAACCAGAGAGAGAGAGAGAGAGAGAGAGAGAGAGAAACCACCCCACCCCACCCCTAATCTATTGTAAAAAGAGTGGAATAATATCTGAACTATTCTGTTACTACAGAACTATTTAGCCACTACACGTAAGTGTATTTTTTCTTTTATTATTTATCCTTTAATTTAAGGCAGTTACATATACCAGTTAAGACAAGCTTCAAGTCTACACATAAACTGTAAAAATTAGTGCTAAGAGCCTTTTAGCTTTGTATGTTGTATTTGACAAAAAGCAACAGTCAGTGCTGAGAGAAGCCTGTAAAAAAAAAGACAAGAAAAATTCCAGCCTTAGTCAATTTGTGATTTAGGTGGTTCTTGATGCAAATCTTGTATCTCATAGGCCTTAATATATTTTTATTCCACAAAATTGTCAAAACATTTCTATGAACTCACATGAAATTTTTTACCACAACTTCTTGACACAAGATAGATTAGATAGATAGATAGATAGATAGATAGATAGATAGATAGATAGATAGATAGATAGATAGTGTAACTATGTGTTGTCTAAATAATTGCCTTTTTAAATTTATTTTACAAGATGCCGTCTGCTTGATCCCTAGTTCTGTACTGGAATAGACAGTGAGTGATCATTACGTATTCACCCTCTTCATCCCATTTCTGATTTCAGAGACCTCTGTAATGTTTTACCCAACTAAAGCAAATAATAGCAAAAAATGTTTCTAATAAAATTGAATTGATTCCAGAAAAAAACTAAGTGATTAAAGTGACACAGCTAAATAGATCTCTTCCAATAAACTACTTTTCTTTCAAATTTTTCTTGTATTTTCTGACTTGATGACTTTTTGCTGAACTAACTAGAATGAGCCTAACTGCCATTGTTTGTATGATGTTAAGCTGGAACTTCAGCAAAATTGCTTCTCTCGGAGTATTGTGCAGTTCTATTCACTTTTTGCCTCTCCACTTGCAAAAGAGTGTTCTTGGAACTTTAATAGCCAAAAGAGATGAGAGACTAATTTTTCTATTATAGATTAGACCGGTATTAATAGAGTGTCCTTCACACCATGCTAGAGCCCAGGATTGCCACTAAATACTACAAAACAGTGTGATCTGCTATCAAAAATAGCTCCCGCAGCTGCACAGATTTGTCTTGGAGGTGTCTCATTCTAATCCAATGCTAGTAAGAATTGATGATGCCTCAGAGTGCCTGGTAGGGCTGCAGGCAGTTACAGTGCAAATGTAAGAGTTGTTCTGAGGTTACAGAAGTATGTCTGTTCCCTGTATCAAACATCAGTTGCAATTGCATAGTATTTTAAGTATGGGCTAATTTTTCTGACTACCATAGTAGGCCTGCAGAAATTCATATGTGTGAATAATCTGAAATTCTGTTGCTTTGGGGTATTTCCTTGAACAGAATTGATCTTTTTTTTTCAACAACTCAAATATTTACTTCATAAGTCTTTAACTGTTAAGAACACCGACACAGTACTGTTCTTCATGTGCAGATTCAAATCTTGGGAATATAGCAAACTGAATGAGTCACTTCATTTAAAACTTAATAATGTGGTTAACTGTGAAGGTTCACTGCTACTTTTCGTAAGAGTGCTGTTTAGCGTAAGGACTGTTTTATACTTGTCTTGTACTCCATGTTTAGACAGTCATTGTTCCGTGCAGTTCCACTGCTGGGCAGAAAGGTCTGACACCCTTTCTGCAGAAAGAATGGCTTAAAACAGGCAGCGAATAGAAAATCCAGAACAAAGGGGATATGTTCAGCAAGAGATTAATCCAAATTGTCTGCACTGACATGTAGGCAATATATGGATCCTGGATTCAAAAACATAAGGTTGCTCTTGAGCCACTAAACTTTGTGCTCTTAATTCTCTTTCAGCAGATTTCAATAGCAGGATTCTGAATGAGCTCCAGTAAGGATGGGAATACAACAGCATCTGTCTGTAGTATCAGTCCAGAGTAATTAAGACTTCCCACATGTTCGAACTAAAACTGTGTCTGAAGCTCAGTGGGGAGTTAAACATTTATATTCTTAAATTAAAATCAGGAAAATACTAAATAGATGCTGCCATTCAAATTTTTCATCACAGATCATTACTGCATGTAACCATTTAAAGCCCACTGTTGACAAATACTCAATTGCAACCAATGAGTAAAGGTTGAGATCCTTATTTAAACAAATTTTGATGTAGATGAGCTCTTTTTGAACTAAATGAGGAAGCTTTGGTTTCTGACTGTGAAACTGCAAAGAAAATCAGACCTGTTCTTCACTTTCAGAAAGCCCTTCAACTCTCAGAAATGAAACCTGTGATACTTGCGAGGTGTATGAAAGGATACTGGTGAAAGCTCCTTATTCTATTAGGGGTTTGGAATGGATCTTCTTTTCTCAGTGCTTCCCTGTGCCATGGAAGAAGTGAATCTTTGTTATGTTTTCTGATGTAAGGAGATAACCTTAAAAGATTTACAATTTGGAAAGGGCTTAAAGTGGTGTTGCATGTTTAACTTCTTAACTGCAACCTTAAAGCCCCCAACTAAGGAGCGTAAACCTACTTTTCCAATAGAGGTCTGTTTTCCTTTACTCTCTGCTTAATTTTCACCTATGTCCACTCACCTTTGCAGTGAACAAGTTATGGATAACATTCCTGAACTAACGTTTGCTGTAATAACAAGCTTGACTTTTTCCTCCAGTCAGTTCACATGCTCGTAGGTTTTCTTTCACCACCATATACCACAGCCCCAAGCTCCAGGATGCTCCCTGCTACTCAGCCCCTTCTTTACCTATCACCTCTGGCAGAGATGTAAACACTGATCTTTGGCTCCACCTTGTGATCTCCCTGGCGAGACCAGCAAAGGTGAAATGAGGGATCCTCAATCCTGGTTCCAGCTGTGGTTTTGATCTCTCTGCCTGTATAGGAAATGGAAAAAAAAGCAGTCAATAAGATTCTTCAGGTCAAAATTCTGACTTCAGAAGAAGCAATAAGGTTGAAAAGTGTAACTAAATAAAAATAGGTAGGCTCAGAAGTGTGAAATACATTATCCAAGAGAACAAAATAAAATAAGAAGCGCTGAAAGGAAGTCAGTTGGCAACCTAGGGGTTATGATGTGAGTTTAAAATGGTCATTTTTGTAAAGTGCCAATGCTAGAATGCACAAAATAGGACACAAAGTTGCCTTCTTTGTTAAATACATTAACAAAAAGAACTAGTGAAAAATGGACCCAGAATTTACTGCATAACATGGCAATATTGTTTTTTTGTTAGTCTGAACATTTGTCTGTCACATTTCCATGAAAACAACTCTGATATCAGAGCTGACCACACAGGTAGCATTTGGTTCCTAGCAGGAAAAAAAAAACAAGTCAAGCATTAACGTCAGTTTCTGCTTTGTGAGAACATATTGCGGCCAAAAAGATTTTGAAATAATTTGCATTTTTAAAGCTTGAGTGAGTACCAGTGCGTAAAGCTGACAGCATAAGCTGGGCCCCTGGAAAACACTTCGTTTTTGTATTTCAGAACAGTTACTGCCATCGATAAAGTGCAGAACTGTGGAAGATAATCTTCTCAGCAGACAAAAGGTCAGACTGTAAAAGTTTTGCTTGTCATTTTCCAGAAGAAATTCATAATATTAACTTGTGAAATGTAAAAAGGAGTGTTTTCACATTGAGTTTCTATGGGCAATGTTGCTTCCCTGAATTTTTAGAGTTGATTTATTAATTATTAATTTTTTTATGTCAATAGAATATGGAACTATACGTACTTTAAATCTCTCAAATGCCAATAACCAGAACTCGTGTGAAAAATGTTACCTCTTGGATTGTTTATGTATTTGTACTGCTGTAATAACTACCAGAAAACCAGTGCACTGAAATGGAGAACGTAGCTCACATTTGCCACGTGAGCATAGTCATTGTGCTGCTTCGATACCACCGTTAGACACGGACAGGACTATAGAGGGGTCTGATCAATGTTATTATTAGTTTGGTCAGTTTCCCTGTCTTATGTGCAATGACTAATTTACAATCAAATCATAGTAGTGCACAGAGATGTTCGAAATGGATAGGAAAATATTGCTGAATTTCTAATATATAGGCTAAGTGTTGCTGACATTGTCAGAACGTATCATGTTATAAAATCAAGTGATGTATCTCCTTGTGCTAGAAGTTTCTCCAAGTGAAAAAAAAGTAATAAGGAAGGAAGGAAAAGAGAGAAAGCAAAGTACATTTATTTCTAAAAACGAATATTTTGAACTTCGAAAACATAGTCAAACCTGTGGCTACAAATCTTATTTAAAAGTGGAATTTACCAGATGCAGGAAATTATTGATAGTATGGCTTATAATTAGAAGATGAAGGTATGTATTTTGTCAACAATTATCTCTTCTTTCTTGTAGATGAAAGTGTTCATTATTTTGGGAATTTCAGCAGCTATAGCCTTCACAGCTGTTTTCTTTTCTTTCCTTCAGATAGGCAAAGATATCCTCTTTGGTAAGTAACAGAAAAAAAAAATGCATGTTATTTTATTTTGTCGCTGATTACTTTTAAGCTGAAAATACACTGGCACTGCAGACAGTTAAGCAATGGCAATTGAGCTTTATCTCTTTTTATGTGCAAAATACACTATCTGACTTCTGTGAGATTTATTCTATGGGTGTTCTCTTTTAAAATGCATCTTCATAAATTCACAAAGGAAAACTTTAAGAGTGTAATATATCTCAATTATGCATTCTTTGACTCAGAGTGATTTTACTTTCTTAGTGACATTCATATGTCAGCTGACATGTTTACAAGCATGATTGCTGGATTTCTTTCCCAGACTGCTAGTCACTACGGTTAGTGATCCTGGGCTAGAGTCAGTTGCCATAGGATGTCCCACCTGGCACCCTGCTGCTGGCCCACGAGGGTGCACGTCTGCTGTGGGTCTGTTCTCTGCTGGCACCCTGCAGATACCACGGAGATGTTAGAGCATCTCAGAATGCAGTAATGTCTATGTTCAAACAGTATAATCTTGCCATTTTAAACATCAGAGCTATTTTATTTGCATCTGTTCAATATAAATCAGTTAGAAATACTAGACTAGAAATACAGCAGATACTAGAATGAATTGTAAGAGACTTCTGCAGAGACTGATTTTACATTAAAGTAGGACAGACACGATGAAGAAATAGGATTTCAATCTTTACATTCTCTTAATTATATAGCTGTAGATCTGATTCAGAAAGGGAAGTCCTTAGGAAAGTCTTCACTTGAAGTTAGTGTAGAATCACAAATAAAATAAAATTATCTACAAAATAAACAAAAAAAACATGAACCAACTGTCAAGCCATTATATCAGATGGGAAATGTTTTTTGGACCATCACTGTGAAACAAGGAATGAGATTTATTTTCCATAGTGGATTCTCTACTTGGAGCTTCCATATTAATTGTTTGGAAAGACAAGGTCTAAAATGGGGTTATATTGTATGTTAGTTAATACAAAATTATTATACATGGACTGTAAATAAATGGAATAGATGGTCTGTATATGATTATTTTTTTATACTAAGTGTCCTTTGGTCTGATGGGAAAAATATGAAATAATATTTATTACCACAAGAACCACATTTTTGAAAACACTGCATTGGTACCAAAATAGTATTTCTCAGTAGAAAAAGAAAAGAGACAATGGAATTCAGGTATAGCAGCTGGATGTTCTCTTCTAGATCAGCGACTGAATCAATATCCCATGATGAGCAATACTGTGATCGTAATATATTTCTCAGAGGTAAACTCTCTACCAGTAGTTAAAAATCAAGCAATATTAGCTTCTAAAATCATTAGCTCTTGTATGGCCTATAAAGATCAGTCTTGCTTTTTAAAATAGACTGAAAACTATTTTCAGATGTAACCAAAATCTGAATGATAATATTAAATGAATCATAGAATATCTTATCATATATAGGTGAAAAAGAGGTATAACTACTGTGATACTTATAGGCTGAGAAGACCTTTAGTTGGGTGAAGGAGAATTTTGCCTAGGAAAGATTAGTCCTCATCATACATTATCTTCCCTTCAGCTGAGCATCCTATTCAAAAATAGATCACAGGAATAGCACAACACGGACTACAGTTATGTGACCTAAAATTAAAGCGTACATAAATGATGAGCAATTGTATCTAAATGATTATTAGCAAGATGTTCATTATTGTTTTTCTAAGAAAAAATGGGTGTTCTCACTAAATATAGATGGGAATTAAACCACTGGATTTCAAATGTAACTGACTCATGTAACATAAAGCTAGATCTACACAAAAGAGAAATAATCTATATTCCATGACAGTATTACGCAACATAGCAGAGCTAAAGTATTACTAGGTTCACATGTGTCTTTCCATCAAACATAGGTGGAAAAATGAGAATAGGGCTTTCATGCATTGGTCAAATGCCAGAACGTCTTAAAGTTTGTTGATTATGCCTGAATATGGATTTGAATTTTTCGTGTGGCTCAGGCCAGCTGATACCGCCTGTGAGGGAGACGCAGATTTGTCCTATCAATCCAAGGACAGTTTAGTGCTAAATGCATATGAAGCCTAAGGAGCGAAATCACATACACAGAACACAACACATATCAGCTGGACCTGTGAGATTTGGTACTATATAACATGTGCACAGCAGGATTTATACTGGAAGAAACAGAAGGAGAGTCTAACCCTTCAAGCCGTATAAATGAGGGAAGAATTGATTTACTACCCCTACCTTATATTTCAGAAAGGTCAGAAGCCACATTAGTTTTAGCAACATTAAAATATAGAGAACATTTCAATGGGGAAAAATTACATATACCTTAATATTAAAAACCTATGTATTTTCTAAATGTAAATATTTGAATAAATATGTTATTGGGTAACATATTAATCTTCCTTTCTTTTAATTTTTTCCCTGTTGAGAAGAAAATGAAGGTAACTGCATTGCTGAGGCTATTCAGAAGGGCTCTAATCTGGTGGATTATGCTGCACATAATACACTGAAAAGGTAAAAAAAAGTTAAGGATCTATTCAGCAAAAAGCTTTCATAACAGAGAAGTTTGGGATCAGTCTGTTTTGTTGAGGAATCATAAAGTGATAGATTATGTTTGTGATCCTCTGAACCAACATCAGTTTGTTCATTATCACCACATGAGTTCCTCTCTTAAAATGTAAGAAAAATAAGAAATATGAAAATACTTAGGAATGTTTTTCTGATCTAAGTAGCACACCACATTCCATTAACAGGTGGCTCAAAAATGATCTTATGGATGTTACATATTTTTGAACATTAATTATATTTTTTCCAGTGCAGAGTGATATGGGAACAACTCCTGTGGCATCAGTTTCAAAATCCTATTGCTTTAAATGGGACTGTTAAAGTGAATTTCATGTTTCCGTTTCAATCTAAAACAGATGTAATGAAAGGATAAGGGACAGGAAATAAAGCATTTATCTTGAACTGTGGGCAGTGAACAACTTAGGGAAAGCTCCTCTGTACTTGAGTTATACTGTAAGATTGATCCCTTTCCAGGAATTACGAAAGCGCCTTAGGATGACTAGGCATGAGTCTAAAAAATTCAACCATTTTCTGTGTAGCTCTGACTGCATTTCTGTGCTATACGAAATTAATTTTTCTCCAATGTTTGGAACATATCAGCTAAGTTTTATGGGGTACAATCACTACCCTTTTGCTTAGACTTTCCTAAAGGACTTATCTCTATGTTTTGAAAATGAATCACAATTTGCAGAGCTCTGGGAGAGATGACCATTTGTATGGACAGAACCTGTCAAAAACTGTGGCTGCTCAGTACATGGAGGCTGAGGTCACTTTCATTTTGTAGTATTAGTACTTCGGTGACAATCCTGAGGCATTCAGATTTAAAAACGTAGGTCTCAACCTTTCAGTGGCTCAGCTGCCTCATGTACCAAATGAAGATAGTGATGTTTAACTCTGTCACAGAATATTGTGGCAATTATTTGGTCAGTATTTGCCCAATACCTTAATGATGACAATTGCTAAAAGGTGCTAAAAGATAAATGCTTAAAGATGATTGTTTCAGTTCTGTAAGGAATAAAACTTAGACCACTTGCTCAGCTCAGATGAATCACTAGACTGTTAAGCTTCCATCAAAATATTGTGTATGTGGATATATAGACTCTAAAAAGCATTGTTATTCAAAAGTCCTATTATTGGGTTCCCTTTAAAAGCCTTTACAAGAATTGCAGATTCACAGCATGGCTGAGGTTGGAAGGGACCTCTGGATCTCTGGTCCAACCCCCCTGCTCAACCAAGGCCACCTAGAGCTGGTTGCCCATGACCACATCCACACAGCTTTTGAGTATCTCCAAAGAGGGAGACTCTACAACCTCTCTGGGAAACCTGTGCCAGTGTTCCATCACCCTCCCAGTAAAAAAGTGTTTCCTATGTTCAGACAGCACCTTCTGTGTTTCAGTTTGAGCCTGTTGCCTCTGTTTCTGTCACTGGGCACCACTGAAAAAAGCCTAGCTTCATCGTTTTTGTGCCCTCCCTTCAGGTATTTATATAAATTGATTAGATCCCCCCTGAGCCTCCTCTTCTCTAGGTAGAACAGCTCTCTGAGTCTTTCCTCGTATATGAGGTGCTCCATTATAATTATAGGTATATTGGTACATAAATATTACAGAAAGGCAAACAAATAGCACATTTTCTCTTCTGCTCCCCTCTCATCCCTTCCTCTGCCTTCCCCTCCCTTCTCTTCACGGTACATAAATATTACAGAAAGGCAAACAAATAGCACATTTTCTCTTCTGCTCCCCTCTCATCCCTTCCTCTGCCTTCCCCTCCCTTCTCTTCACTTTCCTTTCTTCCCCTTCCTCTTTCTTTCCTCTTTTATCAGCAGCAGTTGAAAATTTGATCAGTGATTTAAAACTGTTAAATTAAGTACTTGATCTGATAGGCACTGTTGTTAACCTTTGACTTTTTCATAGGCAGAACACTGCTAGTAACAGTGCTCTGACCACTGGTTACATCTTTTGTTTAAGTTTGAGGCTAATCGTGTGCGCAGCCGAAGCCTTGCGCATGCAGCGGAGGGTAGAAAGATGTCCATTAGTATCACCACTGAGGCACATGCTTTCCTGCTTTGTGGAATCAGAACCACAAGTGTTCGACAAGTGCATTAGGAGTTTAAGTCCCATAAAGACTAAAATTTATTCTAATGTTAACTAGTATAAAATATTTGGTCTTTCAATTGACAAATGATCATTAGCAGAAGCAAAAATTGTATTTATATTGTGCGCTTTTATATAATTCAATTCATTGTGGCCCAATTAAATGGGACAGTAAGAATTATAAATATCATTACGATACTTCTTGTTTTAATATAAGCTTGTAAAGGTAGTCTACATTTGCTTCAGATATTAGCCCTGGCCATTTGAGAAGTACAGAGGACTGAACTATTGTCTAATCTGACCATTATATTGAGGAGTGAATGTGTTTCGTTAAATACTTTTGCATTTTCATGAAATTTTAAAGCTATTAAGTCTTCTTTCATTAGTAAGTTTAAGAATACTGTACACTTGAATTAAAGCTTTGGTCAGCACATAAGCTAAACACAAGAAAGGAATGCATGTGACTACATATTTGAGCTTCTGGAAGTTATGGAGGTCACAGTATGTTGAAAACTCATCTTACTTTGACTTACAAGTTACTGAAGGAAACTACAGTGCAATATAGATGAACTCAGTGCTGTCTTTGAGACTGAAAAGCCAGTTTGGAGACAAAAGAGCAGCTCCTTTCTCAGGTTAGAATAGGAAAACTCTTGGCTGTTCCATGTACAATAGTCCAGCCTGATGTTTGCTGAATTCATGATCTAGGTGTCTGAACTGCAAACTGAGTCACAATAACTGGATTTCTCCTGAGACCTCAATTTGACCTTGAACAGTGGTTAAAATGGACAAGTACACTTCTTCACCTCAACTGTTTAATAACATCACTCAAATTCTTGAATTGTTGCTTGTGTTTTAGAGATTTAGTTGTGTTAGAAATTACTTCTCAGGCTTTAAGGTCATGTAAGTCCCATCATGGTCCTCAGATTCTGCTGTGCTGTTCATGATTGTCTCCCCTTGCCAAGTGCTTCTTGTGACTGCTAGTATCTGCCTGCTATTCCAGCTAGCTTCTGGGTTTGTTAATCTTTAAGGGTGGGTATTCATGCTTGTCATTGTAATATAAACAGTCATAATATTATTAACATAGCATAGATGGAACACAATGGCATCATCATTAAAATATACTATTTGTATTACAGTGGCCATGCCAATGGGAACCTAGGCAATCTGGGTAGGGCTCTCAGAGCCATGTGTCACCTGTGAGGTTACAACACTTACTCAGCAGTATGTGCAAATACAATGCTAATTTACAACCAGGTGTGTTATAAAATACATTTTGAAACTAGTAGCTGGCTTGCAAGAGTAAACTGTAGTTACAGAAAATCTTGTTGTAATAACAACCAGTACAAATTATGAAACTTGTACTAGCTTTGTCTAGGGAATCTCAGCAATACTGGGAGGGGTACCGATTACAGCCACATGTTCTTTTTTGTATTCCGCTGAGTCTCTGCTTTTTCTAGTTTTTAAGGTGTGAAAGAAACTAAAGAGAACTCCAGAATGGGCAAGATGTTCAAAGTGATAGTCTCTTGGGCCTGTGTTGCACACAGCAGCAAAGGATCATCGATTTCTCCAGTTAGAACTTGGTAATTAACTCAAAAGGACTGATGAACTGGTTATGTATAAGAGAGATATGAATTATATTGGTAGGTGAGGCAGTGCTAGATATTTGGGTTGAGCCAGTTTTAGAGAAGACATATTTTTTTCAGACTGCTGTTTGAACTTACCCTAGTAGATTCATGTCAAGTACAATTCTAATACAAACGCAAGAGGTTTTCTTAGCCTATATAAAGAAAGCAATGATTGAAATTTCTGAGTATTTTTTTAACATATGTGTTAGCTAAAGGCACAGTGTTCTTAACAGATTAAAAATTATACATGATAACACTAAAAAGAATTCAAGCCATAATAGCAGAATAAAAGTATTTCTCACCACCTTCATTCTGGTAAAAATACTTTTATTTAGTTCATACTACATTTAGACTAGTTTTCTTCATGCATTTAAAGAATCTAAACTGTAAACCCCACAATTTAAGATGCTTTTTCTATTGGCCCCTATCTGTGCCAACTCAAAAGGACCAGCTACAGAAGGGACCATCATGGGATCACCTGTATGCACAGGGAAGTGGAAAATAATTTTCAGTATTCCATATAAGAAGTTATAGTTGCAGAAATTCACTAAGCTTGATCAGTTAGTGCCAGTCTGGTCTGAAAGCAGACTGGCCGTGTACGTACACTTTACAGGAAAGACGATATTCTATTCTTTATAATTTTGTAACTTCATCTCTTTATATTCTGCGCAATGTCACTGTTTTGAGAGATCTCCTGAATGGTGACAAATATCTAAGGCATGAATTCAGGCTAGAGATCTGTAAACAAGGTAGTCTATAAATATATTAATTTAAGACAGAAAGAAATCTCAGATTCAAAATATCTGAAACCGAAAGAGAAAACATAGCTTATGCTCCAGAGAATTTTATTTTAAATTTTGGTGGGTTTTTTGTGTACATGTGTTTCTAATTATGATCTGTAATGAGACTCAATAACTGAGATTTTGGCAAGCATAAAGAACATTCTGTTCAAACACTATGGTCCACAGTAGGACTTATATTCTTAAACACGTATGAAAGACTTTATATCTGATCTCATGTTCCTAATAATGATACTATCACGGATCATTCCATTAGCTTTATGGGGCTATTTCTACATTACAAAATACTGAGACAGTTTGTAACTTACACAGTGTTCAGCTTTAGGAGTGTGGCTAAGAACTAGAGGGGACTAGCGTGCATACATTGAATAGGAGCAGGGGGTGGAATCAACAGGAAATGTGGCAAATTAATAACTGCTGTAATAGTATTACAGTATCCATGAGATCAGACAAAAGATAGAAAATATCTCAAAATGGAACCTATCTTGCTGTTAAGGGTGATGGTGATTCTGTTTTGGGGGGCTTTTTGGGGTGTGGGTTATTTTTGATTCTTAGCTCCTAGCTAATTTCTACAAATGTTCTTATTTAACTCATTTGTACAGACATGTTTACGTGTTCATATAAATCTTTTTAAATGATGCATGACTGATATTATCCTCATGTGGATATTAAAATATTAAACCTGTGTTCTGGCTGGCAGTTCAGGACTTTTAATATGCCAGATTCCCTGCCAAATTGCTAGTTGTCTATGGAAAACCTGAAAAACATGCTGCTGAGGAACAAGATAGCTCTTTTTTATAGCTGCAAAAGTTCTTGAGCTCTGCTTTTGAAAGGAAAGGAATAGTTTCTGTACTGAGAATAAATAAGCAGGCTCTTTTGGATCAATTAAGGACAAATTTAGCATCTAGAAAAACCCTTGGAGTTGTATTTTGTTACTCGATGCTTTTTATATATGCATGTTTCTAATTTTGCAGACAGAAATGTAACTGTTTGCCCAAATCAAAACAGTTGTTTCCATTTTAAACTTACATCTCATGCTTTAAACAAACCAAAGTGAATATAACAGCACAACATTTTTGTGAAAATTGCGTATCCAGATAAATCCGTGCTGCAGAGAAGCCCTTGGGGATGTCTGCAACCTGTGACCATGTCTGGAAATGGATGTCTGGAAATGGAATAGGCTGGAGGTTTTTTTCTAAGCTGTAGGAGTCAGTTTAGGACTTGGGGCTTCCAGCTGAAAAGGATGCACTTTTCTCAAGGCTTCTCTGCCAATAGAAGGACAGTGGTAAGACAGTTCGTGCTGAGTAAAAAACAAAACATGGAGTGAATCACAGAAGAGTTGAGAGAGATCTGGAAACCATCTAGGCCTGCGCTGTGCTCAGAGCAGGGTCAGCTGAATCAGGTTGCTCAGTGCATGTCCAGTTGGGTTTTAACAATCTCCAGAGATGGAGAGTCTGCAACCTTTATGGGCAGCCTGTTGCAGTGTTTGACTACTCTCAGAGTAAAAGGATTTTTCTTATGTTTTCTTACGTTTAAGTGTTACATTTTATGTTACGGAAGTTATAAAACCTGAGTTCCTTAAATTTAGAGGTAAGGCCAGGCTGTATAATAAACATATATAGCCATATAACTGCCTAACGAAGTCCCACTAAACTAATTGCTGCAACTCCACTAGTCAGTGCAAGGCAGGTGCTTGGACAGTCTCTGAGAGGAGACATGTCTCTATCATGAACTGCAGACTGCATCTAGATGACTGTGGGCCACTTGTTTTACTCCTAGGTTCCAAGACATTCATAAATCCACCTGTAATGACTGAGATGGTCTTTGATATTTAATTTTATGTAAAAAAAAAGCCTACTCACTTAGGTGCATCTATAGTGGGAGTCCTATATTGTGATTATCCTACACAAGGTCTTCCCAGCCACTTTGTGCAGCAGGCTCTGTCCATCCCAGCAGTTTCTACCTCATCCTGAAGGCTTCTCACAAGCTTAACCCTGTTGTGTGTGTCTCAGGGAAGGGCACTTTCCCTCTCTTTCCAGAATTTTCCTGGGAGAACCAGGTCACAAGGTAGTCTTCCTCTCTGCTTTCCCAGCATAGCCTTCAATCAAAATATGCCTTAAACTCAGAACATATCCAACATAGACAAATACATGAATAAGTTCTAAAACACTATACGTTAAAAAATCTTCTGTATTTTATCTCAATTATAGGAATATCCAAGGAAGGGGAATAGCAACTCCTGCTTCTCTGCTGGCTTTCGCAAAATTTCCTGAACAAGAGAGTCAAGATATTTCCCAAGCAGCTGAACGAATGGAAATGTCAGTTCAAGTGCTGAAACAAAGAGTTTGCCGGAAGCACAAACGTTCATTGCATTCAACTGGTAAATATACTATGTTGACATTGACAAAACCCCCTGTTGATGTCTTGAATGTTGTATCTTAGATTAAAGCTGGCTTAACTCCACTTTCATTTTGCTTTAGGCAGGAGTATGTATTTTGTCCTCACCCTGGGGCCAGGATGCCCTCTCTTTTGTTCTTAAAAGCACCTTACATAGTCACTATTTTACATTTTTCTCTGCTGAAATGTGGGCTGTGTCTCTACAGTTGGGGAGAGCAGCACTTTGCTATTGGCATCCTGTGAACTCATGACTGTGTATTTGTATTGCCTATAAATCAGCTTGCACATCAGCAGCGTTGCAAGTTTCTTGTTCACAATGAAATATCTATCTTCCCCAGCACTGCAAGTTTAGTGCTTCTGAGGCCTAGAGTCGACAGATAAAGTAATACAATTTCTATCACTCTATGGCACTGGCTTTTAAAAATACACTTCCTCTGGACATTGAAGGACTTATTAATATCCCTATTCTGAGAAAATAATTTCTTATTTCCAAGACTGATTTATAATGCATAGCTCTTCTACATTTATTTCCACTTGTTTTGTATTTTAACTGTTTTCTGTGTCAGATGGAGGAAGAAAGAGTCTAGAAAGTTCCTTGATGTATAATTGTCTAAGTAAAGTAAAATTCTTCTTGCTATTAATTCAAGATTAATTTCAAGAAGACTGGTGTCTGGAAGACTCAAAAACTCAGAAACATTGACTTTTTTCCCCCCATAATTTAATTCTGTCACTTAGAGCAGCATGAACTGGAGAATTATAACTTGTGTTCTCTGTCTTAGTATCCTGTGACAATGTTTTTCAAAATACGGAAGCGTTTGAGTGCTGTAGACAAACATAAAGGTCTACAGTTATCTTTTATTTTTTCCTTGAGGAAAAATACAGCTTGCTAAACTAACAGGACATTTATAGAGCTAAAAATATATCTATGTGTCTGTGTGTGCATATATTTATATATACACAGTCACTCACACCCAGAGATACAATTATTTTTCTGCTGATGCAGTTTCAAGAGAAATAAAATTTCTGAATTGTAGAACAAGTGCACAAAACTGTTGTTAACTTTCAAAATTGAAGGAACTTTAATGGAAGATGAATAGATGCTATACAGTCTATGTGCCATAACAAAGAGTAGTTTTATGTGAAGTAAAGAACAACTAAATTGACTTTAAAGAAAACATGAACATTCTGTGATTCTGTGATTCTATGCGAGTCAATACCTAGGCAACACGGATAACTGAGAAACTAGGCTTTGAGCATAATTTTGAACCTGAACTAACATGGAAATACAGCTGTATCCACAACTTTGGCATAAGTAGCTAGTAAGTAATGATGAGGTTGCACAGCCAGTCTAACAGCCAATCATGTCTCTCTTCTCACCCCTACCTTGCACAGGTTCTAGCTGCTCAGCAGAACATTGCTTGAGCTGATTTGGCTTTTGAACCTTTGCTGTTTGTTTTTCTGGCTTACTCTTTTAGCTTGATTAATGGACTAAAGCAGCTTAGTGCAGAGCTGGATGGGCAGAATGGATAGGCGGTGGAACTACGTGACCTACAGTAGCCAGTGGGCAGCAAGTCTCGGGCAGGCATTGCGGCACACGCACCAGTGTAAAAGATGACTTCTAGGAAGAAAGTGTTGCTGAAAGTCATCATGCCTGGAGACTCTGGGGTGGGAAAGACATCACTCATGAACCAGTATGGGAAGACAAGGGCAAGAGTTAGATGCTGCCTCTACTATTTTCTTTGAGCATGTGATGGTTACAGTCAGCATGAATGGTGAGAGTTCTCTGAGTTCAGGAAGGATATTGCTCCTCCTTCATGGGTACTTCTACCTCCAACCTCCAACCATACACGTGTTTACATAAATGCGTGGGTGACAGTGTGCCAGCTCTCTGGAGCTTATGCAACAACATGACTTTGTACCTCGTCAGCAGAATGCTCACTCAGAGACCTGTCTGTGATCGTATTACAAAGATATTAAGAACACTTTTTCTACTGGTATGCAGCTCCCTGAATTTACCTAGCTTTCAAATTCCAGCTCATAATTTTGAGCCTCTTCCACTCCACACATAATTATATACTTAGCTGTAGCGTCTTTAAATTTCTGCATCTTTCCAGTCCCAAATTTTTCCTCCTTGGTATATACTTCTCTTCTTGAATGGCATTTTTTACACCTTTCTTGTAAGCACAGGGATCAGCCAAGCAATGTGACTACAATGCAGGGGAAGAAGGAAGCAGAGAGAAGTTTAAAGAAGGAGAAAAAGAAGAAGGTCAATCTCAGTTCTCAGCTGTGGCTGGACTAATTCCTTTTCATTCTCTAGGTATCAGATAATAAAACCAGCTATTTCCTTTCACCCTCTATCTCCTCTAAGTCCCTGAAACTGTCTCCTGGAGCACTTCTAACTAAGTGCGCTTTCCTAGGAAGAAGAGAGGCGATGCTGTAGGTGTAGCTGACATTAATGCCTTTTCTCCTGTAGCAGCTATATAGCAATAGAGCAAATTGCTTGTTTGGGTTCTTCCTTTCAGAGAGTTTATCAGCTGATCTGCTCACTATGGTTGCTAATATTTCTGGATGTCTGCCTTATATGTTGCCACCAAAATGTCCAAACACATGCTTCACAAATAAATATCGACTCATCACTGGTGCCTGCAATAACAGGTATGTATGTTGAGAACTGGGCCCTAAAAATCCTTCTTTTTTATTCTTAAAACTCGAGAAGCTATGTTTACTTTATCCTAGAAAAAGTGAAGGGGCTGACCTCAATCAGCTAACTTTGGCATCAATGTGTGTTTAAATGAGGTGCCTCTGAAAGTCCCCAGGGAAAGAATCTCTTCATCTAAACTTTGGCACACTAATTTTTGCAGACGGGCTCTCCCTATGAAGGCTTCAAAGATTACGTAAGGAACTTTAAATTTAGGGGGGAGAATGATTCAGTAGATGCCTTTTTCTGTACAAATTAAACAGAGTGAATTCCAACCCAGCATTCATTTTTTATTTAATTGGGTAAAATCATAGTTAGCAGGAAAATATAATTACTTCATAAGGGGCAACAAGAAAATCAAGTAGATTCTCATGTTTGTATTTTCCCAAAACCTTAGAATTTAGCAAGCATGCATCTAAAAATTCTGAGTGATATATTTACTTTTATATATCTGTTTATATAAATATATGCTTATTGGCTATCTAAATGACTATTTAGTATTATCTACTTGTTACCTAATATATCATAGAAACATAGAATCATAGAATCATAGGTTGGAAAAGACCTCTAAGATCATCAAGGCCAACCATACACCCAACACCACCATTCCTACTAAACCATACCCTGAAATGCCACATCCACACATTTTTTAAACACCTCCAGGGATGGAGACTCCACCACTTCCCTGGGAAGCCTATTCTGTCTGACCACTCTTTCAGTAGAGAAATTTTTCCTGGTATCTAATCTAAAACTCCCCTGATGCAACTTGAGGCCATTGCCTCTTGTCCTATTAGTAGTTACTTGGGAGAAGAGACCAACACCCGCCTCACTACAGCCTCCCCTCAGGTAGTTGTAGAGAGCAATAAGGTCCCCCCTCAGCCTCCTCTTCTCCAGGCTAAACAGCCCCAGCTCCTACGGTCACTCCTCCTAAGACTTCTTCTCTAGACCCCTCACCAGCCTCGTTGCCCTTCTGTGGACACGCTCCAGCCCCTCAATGTCCTTCTTGTAGTGAGGGGCCCAAAACTGAACACAGTACTCCAGGTGCAGCCTCACCAGTGCCAAGTACAGGGGCA
>Ga0065711_1001087_pt1 | contig 48655 bp, 23 predicted proteins | sample Hoacrofraction12_FD_59098 | JGI IMG/M metagenome (GOLD analysis project Ga0065711, IMG submission 59098) | Hoatzin crop microbial communities from Cojedes, Venezuela - Epithelial fraction 12 v2 (version 2) | ecosystem: Host-associated > Birds > Digestive system > Esophagus > Crop | place... | reverse complement strand
CTGTCGTCCACCAGGACACCCAGGTCCCTCTCCACAGAGCTGCTCTCCAGCAGGTCCACCCCAAGCCTGTACTGGTGCATGGGGTTGTTCCTCCCCAGGTGCAGGACCCTGCACTTGCCCTTGTTGATCTTCATCTGGTTCCTCTGTGCCCAACTCTCCAGGTCTCGCTGAATGGCAACACTTTCTTAGGCAGTAGAAGGTATCCAATCCTGATCATCATCATACAGCTTTAGAAAGTTTCAAAGATATTTTATGATTACATTAGCTTGCTTTTTATTTGTATCTATTAACTTATTTGCTGATATTCAAATTTCACTAACAAGTGATGAGTATTCCCATTAGATCATTTATTATTTATGATGGAGCAGGAGTGAGCTACTTAATGAATAGCAAGATGACTTGGATTCATTTTAATCCCTGTTCCAAAATAAAAAGAAGCCCAAATGACTTTTCACCTAGATATTATTATATTAATAATATTATTACTACATACGAGTAAAATTTTACTGAACAAAATATTCACTTGTGTTTATTTCAGTGTTTGCAAACTAATAAATTCACCTTGCCATCAGAATATGAAGTAATGACAATTAAGGCCTGTCTAATCACTGTATATAAAGATAGTTTTAATTTGCTATTAATTGCCAGATACCGGGTACTCAAGATTCAATTTCTAGTGAAATGCTCAGGGCAATTCCACTTAGCATCAAAAATACTTGAACCCGCACTTATATCTCCTGTTTCTTCGGTGTTATCTCAGAGCTCATAAAAGCCTGTCGTATTGCCTCCTCTCTAAATTTTAGCATGTCAGGAAAAGCATAGGAGTCACCACTACAGTGTTTCAGTTTAAAGCTTCTTCCCAGATGTAGTTCAAAGACCTTACTACTGCAAGTTTGGGTATAAATACTACTGTCCAACAGTACTACCCAACGATATCCAAAAGACTGGCATACTGGGAATGTGCATGTTGTTAACATGAACTTTTATGGAAAATTAAAAGAAGTGATCAAGGGTCGCATTTGGAATCTGTGCAACTGAGACACATCCACTCTCCCAGACAGAATACAATGAGTTTCTAATAAGAAAACTATAATGCGAGATAGCTGAAGACTCAGACAACCTGCTTCAAAAATCCAATGAAGCAACATTTTAATCAGTAGCTACAGACAACAAAATCTGAATAAAATGTAGTTCCTGGGCTAAATGAAATCTCTGGTTGTCTGTAATGCTTCGGTGCCTTCATCTTTAAATTTAGACATGTAACAAGTTTCTGCTGTTGGCTGAGGAAGACTTGAAACGGTGAAAAAGCCTAATAACAGGAATGTCACATCAGCGGACCAACTGCACTCCATCTGAAATACTATAGATGCTTCTTCACAACGTGATTCTAATCTCTGACAGAAATAAGGCCTGATACTCCTTTACTACACTATTAGTAACAGTGTTGAGAAGCCGAAACTTGAAATGCAAACAAAATTAACAGCTGAAATTTCTGGTCGTTTAATTACTTTGTATTTACTCAAGAGTGACTACATTATTATCCACCTTAAATAGTCAAGATCCTGCCATGCTAGAGAGACAGCAGCAACTTGCTAACTACTGTGTTGTAGCCAGGTAACAAAATTCTCATTGGTCTTAATACATAAACTTTGAAATGAGCCAGAAGGTTTAATAAGCTGGATTTACCCCATCATTGCCACTTTCAAACTGATGTTTGAGAGAGCGGCAATGTCGGTTTCAACAGCCTATATCATTTTCTGTTAAATAATACATATTCATTATAATTTTGGTGACTAACAAAGGACATTAGATAGTCTTTAAAGTGAAAGCACAGATTTACTTTATTAAAGCAGAGTTCATTAAGGATTTGTGTCAGGAATGATGCTACTGAAGATCTGAGCTTGTCATCCAGATCTAAAAAACCAAAAACCACACGTTACAACAGACAGAGGCTACTGAGAAAATGGTGGGGTGGGCAATAAAAACCCCCTATGCAATCAAGGAGACTGGGAGAGGTAGTCCTGACTGCTGTCTTGAAATGTACAAAAGAAAGAGCAAGAGTAAAAAAAGGCAAACACCCAAGACTGAGAAAAGCTATTTAAACCAAAGAACAATATTGACATGAGAACAAAAGGGCTGGAAATGAGTCACAAATAAATTTAATCTTGAAATTCCTATTCGCAGCAAGCTTCTCAGACGAAGCTCAATAAGTTTACAAAAGGCTCTCCAAACAAAATTATACTGAGATTTTCTGCAATCTACTTCTGCAATCTGCTGCTGAATTAAAGAACATAAAGATGTGTATTTCACATTATGAGATTAATTTAAAACAATATGCGGATAATACAAATCACTATCTATTACGTACCCATAAACACAAATAATTTCCTTCAAATACAGCCTAACTGTTTAACAAAAATAGTTTATATATAGCAAACAGTGAGCACATTGCTGATTAATACCTTCATTAGGAACAGATGTTCAGAAACTCACTGGTTGCTCCAGTAAGTTATAGAAAATTATAGTCGCTAGGAAACAAGAGGAGGTCATTTTGCCTCTTTAACAGGCAAAGTTCAGGCTGTTCACTCCAACTGACAGCTGTTTACTGATCTTATTTCCATCCAAATCTCAAAACTTAGATTACATTTCTCACTGCTTTTTCATGTTCTTTGTTCCACTACCAACTATCTGGCAATTTCATTAGAGAAAGCTGCGTGTTTTCTTGCTGGTAGGGAAGCATATATGGGAAAAACTGTGATAGTAAAGCAAGAGGTGATGCAGTTACTGGGAGTTAAATGCCATGAAGGAACCCACTCGACAGGGCAGCATGGACACTTGTCACCATGGAGTCAGCTCCCGCTTTGGGGGGGTTATACTTGGGCCTAAATTTCTGGGCAGAATCAAGGAGCTACAAATATATCTCATTTCAGACAAGGGCTCTGAATCCAAATGGCCCAATGTATAGGTGCCAAGTCATGTTTTACCCAGTCTACTGGTCAGAGCTATGAGTAAGGCAAAGCCCAAGCCAAGAAGCCCTGCCAGATCCGAGCAGAAGCCCTGCCAGATCCGAGCTGCTGATCCCCCCACTCAGCAGGGCTCCAGCTGGAGTCTAGAGCTTCCCTGCAGCATAAAACCAACTCTGAGCCTTTACGTCCCACTAAAACAAATTTACTAAATGCTCTCACAGCTGGGAGCGGTGTTCAAAGACTTCCAACCAGAACCATTTGGGACTAGTGGCACCTGTTTCTGCTCTGAAGTTTCTGATTTATGGTCTCCAACGGTTTTAATATCTGGGCTTTTCCTTTGGCTTGAACAACCCAACCCCATCATTCACTCTGATGAATGACAGTTGACTGTTTATCAAAGCACAGAAATGTAATTATCCCTTAACACTTCTTTTAATTATTGAGGATTGCTGCTGCTGCCTTTTCTTCTTTCCTGATGATTTCACATGCGGCGACCTATTATTTCTCCTTGTGTAATTCCAGTAACACTGTCGAGACATTTTATCCTTTATATATACTACTAACATTTTTAATTAAGATTCTTCCTTATTTCATCTCTTGTGTTCAGCCTTGAAATAAAAGTTCTGTTACAGCTCTGTACATGCCTGATATTATCAAGCCACAACTTTATATGATACTATACAAAATGGAATGAGTAACAGGCAACAACTGGAGTACCTTTTGATGAAAGCCCTTTGGTGCAAAGTCATCCTACAGAAAACGTTTGCCCAGTTCCTCTTTTTTATCCTAAGATGCAAAAAAAAAAAATAGCCCTTCTCCTGCAACTTTTTCTAATGTATCCCTAGGGAATCAGAAATGTTATTAAAGTGAGCCTGAATTTCTGCTTAATAAGGAAAAAGATACTAAAATAAAAGCCAGAGTTCACTACTGAGTATACAGTGTCAATACGCACACAGAATCACAGCTCAGGAAAGATTTTCTGGTTGACTTTACGATTTTCTGGTACAATCAAACCAATTAATGACTCAAGTCAATCAAATGAAATTAACTTCTCTCATCTAAAACTTTTCTTTAAAATATATTTTATGATTGCTTAATACAAAGGTCTGGGATACAAAATAAAAATGAATGGAAAATCAAGTCAAGTTCTGACATTGTTTTACCCAAAAGACAATGGGGAGAAGAAACCGGCTAAGAAAAAAAAAAAAAATCACAAAATGGAGAAAAATAAGACGGCTAAAAAAACCTCTTCTGCTAAAGAACAGACAATTAGCTGTCAATTTTGAGAGAGAGAGACTAAAAAGGAGAAAAGAAGAGAACAGGAAAGAGAGGAGTTCAGTCAAAGCTTGTATTTCCTCAGACAAATCTGCCTGTTCTGGTCTGTGCTTGTACTGTTGAGGTTTTGAGAGTTGGAAGCTATTAATTCCAGTATTACAAGGCTTATTGAGGTGGATTTATGTTCTTTACAGTCGTTACTGCTTCCTTGATGAAATAAAGGACTACTTCAGAATGAACACTGAAAATTAAACCAAATTCCCTCCTCTCAAAATGTCTGTTTGTCCAAGACCTTCTACTGATGATAGGTCACACTGGCCTTACCAATGAGTCAAAACACAAGGGGGCTGGGGGAGAACACATGCAGATACTTGAAAAATTTTGCTTTGAGTAAAATACAAAAATAAAAGGAAAACTTTCTATTTAACTTCATTAAGTAGAATCTCTAAACTACAACAGATTACATTTGCACTTCTACCTCAAGGATGTAATAGTCCACTCCAATCACACACTTTCTTAGTAAAGAAGAGTCTGATTCAAAGTACGATGTAGTCAGTGAAAAGACTGCTTTCATTTACAACATTCATGGTATTCAGTTCCAAGCATATGCACTACTTCTTTGAGTAAAGTAAAGCCAAAGCTGAAAAACGTCAGAAGCCAGATAAGGAAAGCTCAGCGTATGCACTCTGGAATAAGGCTTCCCTTCTTGGTTACTGCCCGAAACCAATTACATATTGAACCTGTCCTACATAGGCTATTCAGAATATTATTCCACTACAATTAGCATATTTTCCATTTCTCATTCTCTACACACTTAACTGTACAATTCGTTTAATTGCTGGGTAATTAAAATCCTGCCTGATCAAAGCATCTTCCTTGCCTCTCGTTAATACATACATCTTCTGATCTTTTTTTCCTTTTTTCTTTTTTAAACTGTCCACAAGCTGAATCATATTTTTCTAAATTTTCATTCAAACAGTATCTGCTGTGTCCATCAAAGTAATAGAAATCTATTTCTCTGCAGATTCAGTGTTACTTTTCACCAACTGCTTTACAAGACAGCTTTTTTGTCTTTTCAATCTTCTTCCTTACAATTATCTTCACAGCTCTTTTTGAAAGTGTAACCCATTTTCGTAATTATTTCAATAGCTTTTCATTTTTTAATTTGGATGTTCATTTAATCTAATATTCCATTTACTTCTAACAATACCTGGAAAATTAAGTACCTTGTGTAACTGTGTAACAATTTATCATCATTATGGTGTTCCTCAATCACCTGTTATGGCTTAACTGCAATGTTGTAAGCAATAATCCTATAAAGAAGTAATCTATGCAGAGCTTTTTTGTTTGCTTTAAAAAAAACAGTGCTTTTGTAAATGAAATACTGAAAACAAAGTCACTTACTCAATATAACAAAATATATTAGGCACATGTGCCTGAATCATGCTTGAATGAGTTAATTTTCCTGCTAGCACAATGTCCTGTTTCTTTTTCTCCTTTTCGTACAGGATTAAACACCATTATTTGGTACTTTCCTCTGCACAAGTACTTCTGCTGTAACATTGTATTGAAAACCCTAATGGTCTTTAAAAAAATCTAGACTGCATTTCCTAACAGACAGTTTCTACTCAGCATGCTCTTATGCCAAAAGTTGCACTACTTCAGCAATTTTTTTCTCCCCTCCTTGAAACCCAGTTGTCTGATGGATTCCTGGAGATCAGTCAGCTCTTGGTTTTGCTAAATTAAAGAAATATATCTCAGAGATACTGCAGCTCAAAGCAAGTAAGTCTGTATTAGACACCTAAGTAGTGAACACAGATGCCAGATTTACTCAACTTTTGAGAATTGCTCTAATTTTATTCAGTGTACTCCCTCCATAGCATAAACCCAACAATAAGTCTTCATTTCTTGATCACCTCCAAAACTTTACTTTTTCCTGTTTGGTTTGATTTGAGTTCTTCTGTAAGACATTTTCCATGGGAGGTATCGTTAGAGACTTGTACGTCACATACACCTTTCTTCATAGCTGAATTACACTGGTAGCTCAGTAACACTTCATCAAATCCTTTCCAATCACTTCAGACAGCTGAACTTCTACTAGATTTCTGTGTTATTAGTCTCAGAAGAGATAACCTTCTTTCCTGGACTACATTTCATGATTTTCTTTTATGACACTTTGGTTTTTGAGATTATTGAATTATTATAAGAAATACAGAGAGAGATTTTTGGCCAAGACCTGTAGTGATCGGGCAAGACACAAGGGTTTTTAACTGAAAGATGATGGGTTTAGATTGGACATAAGAAGAATTTTTTTACAATGAGGGTGGTGAGACAGTGGAACAGGGTCCTGAGAGAAGCTGCTGTCCCACAAACGGAGTTCGTTACTCGGTGTGCAACATCAAGCTGTGGATGTCATTGGCAGTGCTCAGGGTCAGACTGGATGAACTTTCATCAACCTCATCTAGTGTCCTCGATGTCCCTGCCCATGGGAGGGACTAGATGATCATTGAAGGTCCCTTCCAACCCAAACCACTCTATGATTCTGTGTAGTAGCCTGATCTCTTTTCGGAGAGATGGTGGTGCTTATCTTTTAGTCATCAGCACGTTTCATCAGCTTATTCCTTCTCCTCGTATCTGCTTTCATTTATTCTTACGCAAAAATCACTAGAGTCACACTGGTGAAATTGGTCCTAGACCAATACTTCAACAACTCCATTAGTATTTATTAATCCATTTTCCCTCCTGCCTCTTCTCAGTCTTTGTTAGCAGTGCTGGGCCTGCAGCTTCAGCTACCAGTTCCATCAGAAATCTGACCTGAAGTAACCACTGGCACTCCACCCAACCTGTCTCAAGCTATCTGTCTTTACATAAGAGGTTTTGTTAATTTATTTTCAGTTTAGGATGCTCTCTTTATTCTTAGCGTTTTTTCTCTCAAATCACTACTGGTCCAGTTATGTCTGAAACCCCTTCTCTACAAGTTTCTCCTCTCAGCTTAGAGTAACCAAGGCTTCAGTAGGAATTAGAAACAACAGCTGATTCAAAACATATCACACAATAGCATGTTTTGACATGTGAGAACATTATTCGTGTGCCAGATGCCCTAGTCTTATCAAGTTAGTCCAGTTTTTCAATGTACTGTCCCAGTCCCTTAACACTTCCCAGTAACTAAAGCATGTTGCTTGTTTGACATTGCCAAAATATCCTCCAAAACAGCCCGCACACAAGCTGTTTAGATATGAAAGTGTTCCCACCTCTCTTGCATCTTAAAAATAAAACTGAAAAACCTGAAGATTTTTCTAAATTCATGCGAAAGGTTGGTTACCTAGTAAAATCCATTTACCACCAGATTGTTTTGCGATTTCGGTCTTCCTATGAATCAGACTGTGTTTCTCTACCATACAGGCAGCTTACTCTTGAGATTTTTCTGGCTAACACTCTTGGTTTCATCTTTCTAATGGTGATAATGGCCAGTCTACTGTAATTCTAAAAAAGAAATCATGAAAGAATATTTTAGTTTGATGAACGAACAGAACAATGTTTAGAATTTTTCTGAAGGACAAACCTTCATATACCCTGCTGATCTCTCCGTATTTCCAAGCTTATATCTATATAATCTACATGCTCCTCTGAAGGGCCTATGAGGGGTTTGTTTATTAAAAGAGAAAGTAAAACTACTTCCCTACAGTTCCCCAAGAAAACTACTCTTTGAACTAACATCCAAGACAGCCTTGGAATTTCAATAATGGGGGAAGAGCAGTATTGTAGACTGCCCCGACTACGGCAAAGCTGTTAACAGTGATCACGTACGCAGAGATCTGGCTCTTTTTAACTAGGTCCTTGGGGCCAACGAGCTGGCAGGGTGTCGAGACAGCATCCACAACACAGCCTTCGAGATGTATCATTTCCTCATCTACTCACTGACAGACACTTTAAAATATTTTCCTCTGTGTTCAGGATGCGGTATTTTGACGCTGCTGCAATCCCTAAGACTTAGCCACATAAATTGTGGAAAGAAAGATTTAATTATGGTCTAAGGTCAGAGTGGAAAATGCAAAATAAAACGGGTGAGTAGTTTCAGTAATTAATTTTAAGATCCATGAAATATATAAGCTGTGAAAATTGATTCTGATTTGGTGCTCTCTAAAACATACAATAAATTAAGATAATTTATTTTAAAAGTAATGTTCCCATAAAATGTTCTGTGAAACAACCAGAAACAAATTCCAAACAAGCCGTCACAAACTGCATGCTCAGTTCAAAAAAACTTTGAAATCTACCTCTCCTATGGATACCAACTACCTGTGAGGGACATTTTAAAACTATCCTTTAATTTCAAGTTTTTGAGCTTTTTCCAAGAATGATATGCGTACACGATGCAAGTAGACACACAATTTATTGAGAACCCACAACAAAATGTGTAGCATTCTCTACCTATAAGTAAACAATTAAGACTGGTTACTAACCATCGCGTTTCTTAATGATGATCTTGGAGAGCATTCAGCAACTTCGTTGTTTGTTTTCCCTTCAGTCATGTACTAGCAAGTGAAACATACCGCAGCATGAAAAGGTAACCATGACTAATTTAAGCATTGTGAACTGTCTTGAAATTCGTGTTTATTATGAAGGAAGAAGTGAAGAATGAATGAAATGAGTGAATGAAATCAAAAAGCTATGTCTGGACTTTGCCCATGGTGAAGCTTTACCAATGTCTGGTTCTTAGAATATTACTGCAAATGCCATCTTCAAAGTTCATGTATAATCAGTGGTTTTCAGTTATTCAGTTAGCTTCTACAAAGAAAGAAAAGCTAGGTATTTGCATGATATATTAAAACATTTAGCACATTTAGATTTGTCTACAGTTCTCTATTCCTCAATCAAATTTCTCTAATCCATCTTCACTCTTACACATATGAGGATCACCAAGAAAAGAAGTCTTTACCTTGTGGTTGCAGGCAGTGAAGGAAGTTTAGTTTACTTTGCTTTATGTAGGGGAATTTACAAGAAGTCTCTATTGTGAAATACAAGTACAGCATGCAAAGTGTTGGGAACCTCTCGCTTAAGACATACTTCTCATTTGAATTTAGGAATATCCTGAGTCCAGCCGATCCCAGGTTCAATCAACAGTCTACTTCAAACCCAGTTTATTTCAAGTTCAATAACAACATTTTGTGCATGGCATTTGTACCTATGATAACTTTGCTCTGAAATGCAGAGTACCGTCAAACTGATAAGTGTTTGGCCTCAGAATTTTGCTTGCTTGCAAAGCATAGCAACATAAATCAAATAAAGACTGAAAAAATATTGCACAGCCAGCAATTGCAAATGCCTCCATCTGATCATTTTGAAATTTAACCATGGAACTTGAACGACATACGCCGTTGAAGAGTCTTGGTTCTCTTCATTAAACTTTACAGACTATATTTCCTTGATTTGATGATATTAATACATTCACCTTAAAACCACATCTATTCCTACATTTGGTTTGTTGCCCAGCAGTAAAAAGAAAATATGTCATAAATTTTAGAGAACATCGAACTTGCTGGTGTTGAGCAAGATTATGTTTTTCAATTACATGTGATTTACTAACCTCCCTAATAGACACCTTCATTTTACAGAGATGTCCTAAATCTTAAAATCAATTTTAACAACATATTAAGAACTCTCAGTCTCGCCTTTGACATATTTTCTTTTTATGATGCCTCATGTTTTAAATATTTTCCCTTTCCCAGTCATTTAATTATAAGAAATGATAACCAACGCTGTTAACCAAAAGCCACTTTCTTTCGCTACCTGACAACCTTCAGAGCTGACTTCTAACTCTCAGAACAAAACTTCAGTGCCACCAACTTTTAATTCTATTCTTTGTCTTGCATTAAATAAAAAAAAAGGCAGGATTGTCACATTTACATGAAAAATTATTTCAATATGCTTTTATAACTCTAGAAATGTAATATTAACTCTAATATTAATTAAATATGCCAAATTTAAAAGGAATTTTTAAGTCCAGCTTTTATAAATTTGAACAAGGGCCAGTCATTTTTTTAATCAAAATCATGTTAAATATTCATTCATGGTTCAGTGTGAGCACTTACAATAAGGTAAACTCTTTAACGTAACCATCAATATAGCAAAAGCCTTGGAATAATCATAGAATCACTTTTATCACATAACACCAAGGCAAAATTTTTAATGTATGCAAAATTATATTACAATAATGGCTAGTATTAAAGGGTTCACATTAAAATACAAGTTATTCTTAACACAGAAAAGTAAAACTTAAAGCAAAGCAAGGCTGTGACTACAGACAGTTTTATGACTAAGAGAAAAAAAACCCATCTGACACTACCATATTCTACTGTTCTTAAAGTAACTTCTTATCAACAACATCAGAATATTGGACAAGGCAGGACAAGAAAAGAAAATCTGTAGACTACTGCCTCATTAATTTTATACATAAAGATTATAGCTCTCTATTAGTAGAAATGTTAATGGTCAAAGAATTTTCAAGACAGCTTGCATAAGTTTATCTCATTATTGGTACTCAGTACAGACCACTACCACTACAAGACCTGAATCTTACGCGACAGTTAAGGTCACTCACTTCAAAATATCAAGAAAAAAATCACAGGAAAAACAGAACTTGCACTACATTTAGATGATTTGAAACAGAACACTTTACCCTGCCTGTAAGTGTTGAACAGGAAATATATTCTGGCATCGAAAGACAACTTAAACTCTGAAAGACAGTAAGTCACATTGTCTAAACGCCTGTGTGTACACACACACACACATATGTGCACACACACTCTTGATTGTCCAGTCATTCCAACAACTCCTTATTACTCCCACCTACCAAACTGAAAAAAAACAATCTTTCAATTCTTCCTCCGTCCCACACATTAATAAAACCAAAATTGGCTTGTATCGCCATGGTACGCTTTCTGGAGAGACCGCAGCAGCTTTCCTCATGATGACTGCAGGTAGGGCTACCTGGCTACAACATCGTGAAAACAACCAGCAACGATTTCACTGCTGAATATTTGAAGTTATGGTTAATTAAAAGAAACCAAAATTTCTCCATTGTTTTTAATTTTAATTTTTTGCTTTTATTTGGAATTTAAATCAGGCATTTCATCAAAATGTCCTTTTCAATAATCTCCGCAGTGAGAGCTACAGCTTCTACATGGACACACATTTTGTGTTATTCAAAACAGATAACATATGCAATAGTTACTTCAGATTGAGAAAATACTAGACAAAAATCAAGTATGCTTCTGCAAAACCAGTATTGTCTGCCACCAGAACATTCCAAGAGGAAATAACAAACATAAGTTGTGACAAACCAAGTATTTGATATCCCACGGGATCTCCCTCTCCTGGCTTTATTTAATGCTGAAGATTAACATGTAGGCCATAATCAGCCAAGAGACTGGGCTTCAAAAGATTTTGCAGTTATGAGGCAGAGAATACCAGAGTTTTGCCTCATGTTCATACATTCTGAAAACTAAAGTAACTAGGACTGTAACTGAATTAAGCAACAGCCTGAGAAATTACAAACTCCACAGACAATCCCATTTTATGGTTGATCACTGCTATGTCTATGCTTTCCAACTACTGTGTCAAAGTACCCATGAATACCACCATTTAGGCAGGAATACCAGAATCAATCCTATGACTCTAAAATAGCCTCCTTTTACTAAGAAAATAATGGAATTTGTCATGAAAATAAAACTAAAAGAAGAAACCCAAGAAAATACGAAAAGAAAAAAACTATAATTTTCATCCTTAAAGCAATCTCCCATGCAAAAGTGCCAAGGGAAAATTTTCAAACACAGAGCCCAGGTTACAAACCTGCTGAAAGTCAGCGGTACTCAGCAGAACTAGGGTGGCTCTCAAGTGACCTCTCTGAGCTCACAACACACATCTGACACAAAGCCACCCATCTGACGGACGAGGAACAGGGCAATCATAGCCAAAGCCGGTCATGCAAGTAAGTGCTACTAAATCCTTGAATCCTCTGAAGAACAGAGGCCAGGTAAGTGTGATTTCAGACAGATGATTATGGTTAAAGTTTGACATATTTACAACAAACAACTTTAAACTATTACCAGTTTAAATCTTCTCGTCTATAAGCAAAGCACAAGTTTTAACATACCAGTTGAGGATGGTCCACATGCTTGAAAAAACCACAAGCGTCTAAAAGAGCACACACACACTAGAGTTTGGGGTCATTTCAGTGTTAATAGTTAACGCGGACAACAGTGATGGATCATTGTCCTTAAAATTGCTCCCTAGGTCACCAGATTAATTAAAATAAGGAGTATAGAGTTAAGTCTTGCTTTAAAAGCCAAAGCTTTGAAAACAATTTTCTTAGAGCTGGGAACTTTTTCTGAAACCTGTAACTGACATAGAAGCACTGGGTGTAAAAAAATCCCATTCCAAAGCCTCTGAACAAGGCTTGTTAAGAACCTCAGACAGAAGTCACATTATTACAACTCTTCAAAATTAATTTGATATTTCATTGTTGGAACATCATTCCAGATGCAAAATTAAGAGAAATTGTTCTTCCTCACTGCACAGAGTAACACCTTTTTCTGCATCTAAAAAGTTAGTAATGAAAATATCTAGACCATGATATGAAATATACCACAAAGTATATGACAATTCCATATGAAAATATTTTAGAGAAATTACTTTAAAAACACACACTGTCAGGCAAAGGGAAAATTAACTAGCAGCCACCTTCATACAACACAACTAGGACTGCAAATTACAGGAAAAAGTGCATACTCAGGTTTCATATTTGCTATCACTGAACACCGATACTTAAAAAGCAGATATCAATTTTACATTTATCTTCAGGTAAGTAAAATATCCAAAGGAAAGTAAAATTCCTAGTAAATTCTCCTGTATCATAGATTATCAGTAAATGAAAACATTACTATTCGCATGCTGCTAAAAATTACAAGCTGGTACAGCCTCCAAAAAAAATCATCAATGGATTTTGACATGACTCACCCCACTGGAGAGGAGCCAACTGTAGATGCTCCAGGACTAGCTGGTTAAGAACGCCTTCCACACTTGCTTCCCCTTCACGCTTCAAGGAAGGGTAAATTGAAATTAAGGAAAATTTTGCTTCAGAGAGAAAAAGAGGATGTAATACATACAACTTATATTATTGCAAATCAAAACTGCAAGTTAGAGATTCATTAAAGGTTAACGTTACATACTTGGTTTATTAACCCATGAATTGGCTAACAATAATAACTAGAGCATTTGATATCTTCAGAATATAAAAAAATAAATTCCACCGAGGAGTGTTAAGCATGAAGATGCAGAGGTAAAATATACCTGAACCACAGTAAAACACAAAGGGATAGAAGTCTGGAAGCCGTAAAAATGCAGAACCTCTAACTATGTAGTGCAGCATGAGAATTCAAAACGACAAATTAAGAGCAATCTGAAAACAAAAAGGATAAAACTTAACAGGGCAATACGAAACAGAACGAACTGGGCTAGCATAGCTTTGAATACGGTCTCGGTGCCAGTTCGGTGGAGGTACAGGGATGTCAGACAACGCAGTGGCAGTGTCATTATCAAGGGCAAACATCACACCGGAATCGCACAGGCACGTCACCTGCGAGCTTCCCTTTCTACTCACTCCTGTATGAGCTCAGTAACAAGCTCAGACAAACAAGAAAAAACTAGGAAATTGTTCTTACTCTAAGGACAGTGAAGTACTGAAATAAACTGATGGGAAAAGGGGAATATCTATTTTTTCAAAGGGCTTCAAAACAGGTTATGCAAGTGCTAATATCCAATGTAACAAAGACAGTACGTTCCATACAAACAAATTATTACTAATTTCCTGTGTGATGCATCAACCACGATAATACGTGTCTGTGACAGGAAAAGCACTGGATTTCTTTTTTCTAATTCCCTGACTTCAGAAAGGCACCGAGTACAAAGGGCTTTGAAGAACACACAAACATTAGCATCATCTTGGATTTGGCCAAAGTCGCGTTCACTGGCTTTTGGTACAATTTTGTACCACAAGCCCCTGTCTGAGGTACTTTGAGAGGAAGAAGTGGAGGTAACGGCTTTAAACTGAAGGGTAATGGCTTTAAACAAGCAAGGGGCTTTAAACTGAAACAGGGCAGATTTACATCAGATATACAGAAGAAATTCTTGACTCTGAGGGTGGTGAGGCACTGGCACAGGTTGCCCAGAGAAGCTGTGGATGCCCCCTCCCTGAAAGTGTTCAAGGCTAGGCTGGATGGGGCTTGGAGTAACCTGGTCTGGTGGAAGGTGTCCCTTGCCCATGGAATGGGGGCTGGACTAGGTGATCTATCAGGTCCCTTCCAACCCAAATGAGTCTATGATTCTAGGAGGTAGAGCAAGCATGGCTCCTTTATGGATGCACATACAGCTTATGAGCTTCTGTGTACTTACACCAGAACTCCTCTGGCAAAACTTCCATCATCTTTACAGCTCAGCTCATGCTTTCCCAGAACAGGAGCATCACACAGAAACAAAATTTGAGAGAGAGGCAGGATCCTCTCCGAGACTTGAAAACACTCCTTTTCCAACTTCATAATGCTCAAATGAAACAACCATAGATGAAGTGGTGTCCCACATAAGGGTTAAGCTCCTAGTAAGATTGACCAAGGTTTCAGTCAGTGACTCCAATAGTACTGGAAACATGTAGCTCAAAAATAGGTTAAAAAATTGAAGAATATCTGAGCTTTTATCAACAGCTTCTAAATGTGATCAGTCCTTTTTCTGCAAAACTCTGGAAAGAGAAACACATCATCTGATTGATAAAGTATACTCTCATCTGTGTCATTTAAAAGAAAATTAAGAAGTACTGCAGATAACTAATTTCTAGCACAGGACTTAATTTTACAGGGTCTCCACAAGAAAAGTCTTGAAAACTCAGATTAAAATGAGATCTAACAATTAGTGATTGAGACTCAAGAGTTCAAGGAGATGATAGAAGAGAAAAATCAATACATCTTATAGCATTCTCAAAATATTTCTTTTAATAATTCTCATTATGCCCTGAGAAATGTCTTAAATAGCTAGTAAGAACTACAAATGAAGAATGCACAAGCCCCAAAGAATCTGAAAGCCATAAATACCGCTGAAGAAAAGCGCCCATTTGGAAAACTGAAGGCAGCAGAACACCACCTTAGGAAAACACTGCTGCTGAAAAAGACGACCCAGGACACCAGCACAAAGAAATAATTTCCATAAACTAAACTACAGGACAGAGAATGCATAATTTGCATTACTGGATGATAATTTGCATGGATACAGCAGATAAATAATTCTGTTATCACATCTTTAATGTAAGGAATACATGTGAGAGAAAACACTAATAAAAAGGCAGTATTTAAAAGAAGTTTTAAAACAGAATGGATGCCATTAACTGCAATGTTAAACTAACCTAACTGTAATTTACTTACAACTGGCTCACAGTGGTGCCTGGCATATTACAAATTTTTACTGCTTAAAGCTCCATGGAAAGCTTAATGTCTCAGATACCATTATAAAATGACTATAAAATAGGTGATTCTCCATACTTTACCATTGGTAAATGCTATCACAGCAGATCCATGTATTTATAAGGAAAACACATTTTGCAATTTCAAATTCAACACAACTACAGATTATTTCTGAAGCCAGCTGCTTCTTAGATTGAGTGTAAAAAGTATGCATAGCTATACCTCAAGTAATAAGAAAATGACACACCTAGACTTCTTAAATACTGTGCCCAGTTTTGGTTCCTCAGTTCAAGACACTGAAATACAGGACAACATTCCCTAGAGGGTTAACAAGATAGGAGGGCTGGAGAATATAACACCTTAAAAGTAGCTGAGAGAACTGGGTTGGTTTGGTTTTGAGAAGAGAAGGAAGGCTAAGGAGAAATGTTATTGCCGTCTATGCTAGTGGGAGAGTACAGAGAAGATGGAGCCAGATTTTTCTTGGAGAAGCACAGTAATACAAAGAGGGGCAACGGACACAAGTTGCAGGGCAGGGTGTTACACCAGACCTGAACAGGTTCCTTCCTACCTAAATTACTCTACCATCAACGTAACCTCGCTGTCTTCAGCTGACTGCCCAGGAAGACGTGGCAGTGCCAGTGGCATTCAGTGCAGTCTTCAGGCTGCCCCACAGGCATGGCAAAATAGACTCAAACATAATGTAAATGCTGAATTTGCACAAACCAATTCAGAAAACATGCTTTCACTCGCAAGCAAATCCCCAAAATACTTAGTTTAACCAGTACCTAAAATCTTGCCCTCAGAGTATCTCATCCAGCTTAAGCTCTGCTGCCAAGCAGACTTCAAGACAAACATCACTGAAGTTGACAGAGAAGCTCAACATCGCTCATACAGTCCGACCACTCCTAATGGACACAAACAGCAGTGGATTTCATATCCTTGATCTTTGTCTCCTGACTATGTCAGGCAATTCTATAAAATTGCTCATTACCGTGCAAATACAAACTGAACACTGTAGAAAACTCATAGCCTTGGAGATGAAAAGTAACCAAAATAAGCAGTAATAAAATGTCAGAGGAAAAAGAAAGAAAAGCTTAACTCAAGGGTTTTCCTATTTCCTAAGACAAGCTTTTAGATGTCAATTAAAGCAAGGCATTTGGAACAGGGGGTGCCAATACACACTTTCATTCTTCTCTCAAAGTGGAACCTGATCAAAGACAACAGTGTAAGGTGCGGAATTTAAAATTAAATGACAAAAACCTGCACAAACGGAAGTACAGACTGGCAAAAGTAGTTTGACCTTGTACAGTCCGTCTACTTCACCAAACCTCCAAACGTTTTGCTGAAATCTTACTGTGATTACAAACCTGCTCTTGGCAGGAGTCAGATCGCTAAATGCCTTTGTTGACCCAGGCCTCACTTCCAGCAGTCAAATCTTTGTTACTAACAACGCACGCATCAGCCAGGACTGGAACGCGGCTGATTTGAAGTTTCCAGCGCAAATGGTCATGTTTGGCAATTCAAGATATTTTCATTTGCACAACCGAATGAGTTTCAAATGGGGCCGCAGAGCCAACGAGCACACAACCACCAGATGCTATTTAAAAAAAAAAACAACACTAATTTTTCACAGTAGACACCTTCGTGTTCCTTTAGCGACAGATTGTATATGATATAAACTGTTTCACACCAAAAACCTGAATGACAGTCAAATGAACTAGTTATTTCCCCAAGGAAAACTTTGGTCTTTTATACTGTCTTGATTGTTGAATGTGTGGCTGGATACTCGCTATTCTAACACAGCGCGTTACCTAAAAGCTACTGCTTAAAAAGACAACAGATTTTTCAAAATGGTTTCTATCTTAAAGTTACTCATGCTTTTCCTTTCTGCTATGCAGCATTCCACTTCTTGCGTTCTTTGAAAAAGACTTATTTTCAATAACATATTTCTCAGTTCCTTTGCAAATAAATACAGGTGGAAGCATGCACACAATCAAAACAAATTAGCAAATGTTCATAAATAAGAATTATATTAATGAAAAACAAATTTAAATGATTATCAATCACAGTTTACTTGTAGCAGTAGCCTTAGTCATATTTTAAGCTTTCTGCTTGACTGTTATTGTGGTACTTGATTATTAAAACTAATTACATGCAGTTCTTAAATAATAGTTACTTTTGCAAACAATTGTTGATGCTAAGAAGCTGCACGGCATTGTAAAGCTCCATCCAAGGAAAGTATTTCTAAGGAAACCTTTACCAATGCGCAAAAGTTCCACAACATGCAATATTCTCATAACCAGAGATTCATAATTATGAGCAAGATGAAGTCAGCAAAAGCTGAATAGACAAACAGAAAAGTAAATTTCAATAACAGTTATCAGTAGTTTGCTGTCAAGCCCAAACAGCACATCAAATAAGATGACTCAAGGTTCTCTCCAATACAAAACAATTTCAAAATTCTGATTGACTACTTGGATAATGAAATACAAAAACATTCATAAAATTTATATATTTGGAAAACAGTCAGTGTTCACAAACCTAATAAATAAGTTGAATTTATGACGATCACTTAGATGAAAATCAGTGAAGAAAAGTTGAAAGTATCACCCTGGAAGGAATGAACTAATCTATAAATGGACACTGGGAATAAATATTCAGTCAGTTATGCTGGACCACATGCAAAAAAATCCATCAGACATGGGACACTTGCAAAAGAAGTCAAGACTAGTTCTCAGAGCAAGGACCATATGTGAAACATGGAAGGCATAGCTTTTGTGCTATGAGAAACCTCACCTGAAGTACTGATTCCAGCTTGGGATCCAGAGAAATACAGCTACACTGCAGAACAACATCAGCAATAAGACTGAAAGAAAATGTGCTTTGAAAAAAAAGTTGGCAATTAGGTTTAAATATAGAAAAACAGAGGAAGGGGCACAGAACACAATTTCAAAAAAAAGTAAGAAAACGTTGCAAATAGGACAGGCTTCATATATATCACAGAAATTAAGGCTGAAGGGAAAAAAACAAAAGGTCTATTAGAAAAGTTAAAAATGGAATATGGTATTTAAGGTGGCACTGGAAGTCTTTTTTTAAAGGCTGTTAGGTTCAGGTTTAGAATATTTTCAAGAAAATGACTCCAAAATGTTATAGTCTCATTTCACTGAAACAGCAGTTCTTTCACAGTACATTAGAAAATGTCTCTGGCTGCAAGCAAACCTGGGAAGAGCAAGAGACGTGGAGGAAAAAGAGTTAAGTTTCCAACAGTCATTCTCTGACCCAGCCCACTGCATGGCTGCACAAATCACAGAATAACTTACACTTAAAGGCAATTCCAGAGTCACTGCCCAACCCTATGCTCAAAGCATGGAAAATATTGAAATTGCATCGGGTCATTCAAGGCCTTGTCCAGGACTGTTTAATATCTTCAAAGACATCAATTTTACAGCCCTTTTGGACAACATGTTCCACTATTTGAGCACCCTCATTGTGAAAAGGATTTTTCATGCTACCTAATCAGAATTTACCTGGCTGCAACTTGCTACAGTCACCTCGTGATACGCCTTGCTTGAAGAGTCAGATGTATCTTGTTGACTGGTGCAACTCGGGCTTTGAGAAGACTGACCCTGGAGGTCCATCATCTCTCTTGGACCCCTCTGCTCCCAGACGCAGTCTCCTGTGCAATCTCACGCACTAGTTGCCCAAAATCTCCTCTCCTAAAGTTCCTTGTCATTATCCTTGTTCCTTGCCTTCCTCACTTCCCTCAGGATATTAAACTCCACCATCTTGGGGAGACTATACCCAAGGCTGCCATCAGACCTCACCCCTCTGTGTGGATCTTCATTATTTTCAAGTAGCAGATCCCACACAGCATAGGCCAAATCAAGCCATCCAGCACCTGTACACAAGTGTCCTTAAAGGACTCCAGAAATCTCCTAACCCGCAACTGGAAGACTTCTTCCAGTTCTTAAAGGAAGAGTTTGTCCAACTTCGCTCCTTGGTTGGGTGGTCTGTAAGAAATGCACACCACATCACCCTGTTGGACTGCTCTGTTCTTGATCCAAAAGCTTTCAACTGGCCCATGGCTCATTTCTTAACAATTCCTCCTGCACTTCAACTCTGCCCAGCCTTCCTAGATACCCACACCGACCTGCCAGTGCCCCCTGTTCACGCAAACTACCCACTATGTCTCTGAAATCCCGACAACACCAGAGCTCTGCAACCGCACAGTGACCTCCAATTCCTCCTCCACAAGCTTTTGCAAGTTGAGGTGTAAGCATCTGACATGGGCTCTCAATCTCACTTCAGGATAGATACAGAGATCCTAGCCCATCACTTTCTCCTGCCCATGCTTCCCCCCTTCTTGCACTGCTCTACAGGCTTTGACGGATATCCTGCAAGGTACCACATTTAAATTTAGACTCACAAGACTAGCAAGTCTGCTGGCAAGGATGTTCTTATCTCACATCATCAAGAGGGCGACGAGAGGGACCCAGAGCTAGAGGACAGGGAAAGACTGTTCATTAAGCAGCAGCAAGAGTTATGACAAAATAAAATACATAAAGTGAAGCATAAATAAGTTCTTGATTTTACCCGTAGCCAAACCTTTCTGTTTTCCCTATGAAAAATCTCTTCTGCCATCTGAACACTGATAAATCTTTGTTTATTCTAGTAAAAATGAGGATCACCTGCATGTGACAATTCTCTGAAATAATTCTGAACACATCTGAATTTCTGAAGTCAAAATGTAGGTGGCACAAATCAAGGGAATACTCTGAAGAGTAATAATCTATGGTGGGTCTAACACAGAGCGTGTAAAGACCACAAATAGAAGTTCAACCTGCCCTTCATCTTCCACCTGGGGAATGTGATGTTTCTTAACTGAAGGTTTTGAAGAAGTCAGGTACAAAGCATCAGTAAGAAGATTAAAATCTTAGAGCACTCAGCAACTGACACAGCATTCTAGTCTAGATAAGGACACGTCGTACAGATGCCTTCATCCATGAGTCAGTATGCACAGAAGGTCTCTGAAGAAAATATAAATCTTGTTTAAAAATACTTAGAAAATATGAAGAGAAGCATAATTTGAAAGTATTAGCCACCTTAATACTTCTTGTGTTCTGTCTGTTCAAACCGTGTGTTAAAACAAACCCCAGTTGTTAAGCTGATACCAGATGCCATCTAACAGATGCCAAAAAAGCAAGGCAGCACGTTCTTAATTTAAATGATCTCAATACACCTATAATATCAAAGATACACTAAATTACACTACTCCAGAATTTTTCTTAATTGAAATGGCATGGCAGTATGCGTTCTCCTAAGAAGGTCTATTTTCTTCACAATTCTCATTCTATCAAAAATGCCCAAAGGTTGAATTGAGTAATATGCTGTACTGTCTTTACCTCCTGCCTTCAGCCCTCCCGAAGTACATGAAAACTGATGAAGTTTTACAATACTTTCACAAATGAAGCACTGAAAATCTCATCACCTGAATCCCTGAATATTCAATGGATAAAGCCATGGAAGATGGACTTTCCATGCTGGAGAGTACTTCTGCTGCTCTTCAAGAAATACAGATACAACCTGAAACCCTCACGCTTCGTGAACTGTTTTTGGCCCTCACAGGAGTTTCATATAACTAACTTTTCCTTGCAGTCAATATAATCCACACACTTAAAACCTGAAGATTTGGTGGTATCAACCAACACAGTAAGAATTTAAGGAATTGCAAGATAATTAATATAGTCCTTCCATAATATAGCCCTTCCTTTGTAAACAATGCAAGGTTACGTATGAGAAAATTGTCTGTGTTCTCCAAAATACACATTCCTCTTCTCATGCATACGTTTAGCAGAGAAAGGTTAGCTGGAGAGATCAAAGTAGATCAAAGATGGTAGACTCCAAAGCAATCACTTGGTCTCACCATTCAAAAGACTTCTGAAAAAATGCCTCCTCCAGTAAGAAATATAAACAACTATATTCCTCTGTATTTTTCCAAACACTTTTTAATCTCTTGGCTGCATTTAGGCTGGCTTCTGAAGGAAAGCAAGGCTTAGGCAGTTAAGCTGTCCATCCATTTCTCCGTGTGTCTGTCCGTCAGTGTGTCTCTGGCAGGAGGACGTATGTCTCAGAAACAAAGTTTCTCAAACTTAGCAGAAATGAGGGGATTTTTTTTTTTTACTGGTTCACATCTAAATGTTGCTGTAAGAAATAAAAGAATGAGAAAGACCGACTCTATTTGGGATGTGAAATCCGGAAAAAAATGTACACGTTTCTTGAAGAATTTTTAAACCCGTGCAATTTGTTGCCTTCCATTAGACTACTTTTAGTTATAGGAACAGACAGAACATTCATAACAAATCTTAAAAACACAGAAACTAACGCACTGAATTTAACACAAAGAATTCATGCCTCGTTCTACTGGTTTTCTAAGTCTCTGACTTACATGTCAGCCATGCTAGTTTTGGTATCAGAACTGGGTTTAAACACAGAAATCCAAATGGATGTAAACAGTGTTGCTCAGCAACAGAAATGAATGAGGAAGTATTTTTACATCCTGACAGAATTATGACAGCTACGCATTCAATTCCAGCATAAGAGTTTAACTATGCTATCAAAGAATATTTGTAGCTTTCCATAACACAGAGATATTCTAAGTGAGTTCCAGTTAAATATTGTCATTTTTGCATAAATGGAACTCTTTCTGAAATGTTGCTGAAGGAGTCTGGATGGAACCAGGCATCAGGAACCTCATTTGGGTCTCAAGTCTTGCATTTGACTAATCCTGTGCAGCTAATTTCATAATTAGTAATTAAAAATCATTTCAGATCACTAGATAAAATACAATTGGAAGCACAAAAAGACATCTCTAAATATAAACAACTATTTGATCGTCGCTCTTCTCTCATTCCCTGCTACCCACTATCACACGAATTTGAGGATAATCTGAATGAAAAATATCAATCTCCTGGAAGATGCTGAGTATCAACATGGCCTGGGGGGCTGCTGACTGCACTGAATGTTTCCCTAATGAAAATCACGAAAATGTGTATTTTTGACAAGCCAAGCACAAGATTTTTTATGGAAATTATGAAATTTACAGCAACACCATTGGTTTATTTTAACTCTAAACACAATTTCATATTAATAATCATAAGGCAGTATTTTACTGCATTTGGAATGAATGAATATAGGGATTTTATCTTTAGAATGACTAAGTCATCATGCAAATTCTTTCTAAGCCTTAAAAAGGCTACCTAAGATTAGATATATTACTAAATCTGTAAAGAGGACTTGGAAATAAATTATTCTAATATGATCTGATTCGCTCAAATTAAATCTATGAAAACACTCTAAATTCAGCTTCATGTATTTCTTCATGATTTAGTTACTTGGTGTGGGGGAGAATAGAAACATTTGGCCCTATATAACTACTACTCATCAATCCTAACTATACCTCCTCAGTTCCCTAAAAGCTGAGAAAAAGACACAGGGTTTGTGGCAGGCTCAATGACTCAGAAAAAGCCATTATAGTAAGACCCAAGCATCGTCTAAATAATATACAGCACAATTAACCTTAAACAGTCTATAATTATGATAAGCTTCATAGTTCTAATTACTTTTCTTTCCAGTAACATTGCTATAAATTGAGTTGAATTACAAAATAAAATGTCATAGGGCATCTATTTATATATTTTTTAAAGCAAGTATTTATGAAAGGATATAATTTTCCAGCAAATATCCAGCTTGCTGTTAATCTCCAGACCTTTTGCTTGTTGCCTTTCTTCTTCCAGCTGCTTTGCATTCGCAAACTGTGCTCCATCGGCAGGGGATTCTGGGAAGCTCTCAAAACTGAACTTGTCAACTTGGATAGCCATACTGTAGCAAAGGGAAAAGAAAGAGAAAAAACTCAGGATTTTTACTACAGTAATTTTCCAGATATTACTTCGACAAAAATTGGAGACCACTGGGAAACCAAGCACTACCATATCAGTGTATTTGTCTTGGTGGCATCTAGTCTGTATACCAGTGGCATATAAGCCATATGATTTATGCTACTGAAAACAGAAGTCTAAGCCTATTGAAGATGGTTAAGATTTTTTACAAATCATCAATCAACTTCTTAATGCCTTGGTGAGTGTTACACAAGATGTCTGTTTTGCAGCTGCAACCAGTTGACCTTATGGTGGTGATGTGGTTTTGCCTCAATTTGCAACAAAAGAGCCATGCAGTTACTCTCTCACTTCTTCCCCCTCACCGGTGGGATGGGGAGGAGAATCAGAAGGAAAAAAGGCAAAAACTCATGGGTTGGGATGAGAACAGCTTAACAGAATGGCAAAGGGAGAAGAAAACAACAACCAATAATACTGATAAAAGCATATATAGCATGCAGTGTTCTCACCACCTAATGCTCAGCTTGCTCCTGAGTAGCAAAAGCCTCTCCTTTAGCCAGCTTCCCACTTAAATACTGAGCATGACATCACATGGTATAGAATATCCCATTTGATTGGCTGTTTGGGTCAGCCCAATCACCTTGCTGTGAAAATTAACTCTATCCCAGCTGTAGCCAGGACAGGTGGTTCTGCAGAGTTTCATCTGCCTTCACTCTTGGTACAAAAAAGCTCCTGGTGTGTTTAAGACATGCTGAAAAAAACCAATGAGACTGGGCCAAATGCTGATGAACACACTATTCCAAGTAGTTTATTAATCCCAATCTATATACAAGCAAAGCAAAATATTATATACAAAAGTGTGTCCTGAAGCAAACAGTAACACACTTAGAAAGCCACGTGCACTTCATTGGTTTGACAAGCCAACTTCCTAATTTTCCCTTTAAAAATTTCCTTACAACACTCAGGAAGGAAAGACAAAATAACCACAGTAGTAGGGTCTACATGCGGCTCTTGCCTTTTTCTTTGAGAAGGTACTTCCATCTTGCTTAATGTAACTTCATGAATGACAGGCAATACTAATTTCAATATCATAGTATAATTCATTGGTAGTAAATGGTTAAATAATTGCTTTATTAAAAGTACTATAAGGCATAAAAGCAAATTAAATTAAATATATTATGCCATAATGCATAATAAATACTTCTATGTTAAACTAGAATCACTAATCTAATATAAAAGGGAATTTGGACCAGATCACATCACATGAAATGTGGTTATAGCAGATCTAATATATTGTGCTGCAAAAACAGCTTTAATTTCCTGAATCGTCTGAAATACAAAAATAATTAGGGAAGAATTAAAATATATTGCTCTTCAGATGACTTTGCAGTTAAAGAAAACAGAAGACCAAGCAACAGCGTTGTAAACCATTTATGACGAAATGCAACTCCCATCTAAGAAGGGGTATGAGAAGGGCATTTCAGGAAACCCCAGGGTTACTGTTATCCCTATTTCTACATATAAAGAGGGAAACATATTCCATAAATGTTGCCAAAAGGAAAACACTAGTAACAAAAGTCAAGAAGGAAGGGCTTCAAAATCCACCCATATCAGAAGAGATTTTCTATAATTAGCATTAATTTAAGAGAATCTTGACCCTAAAAGATACTGGGAGAAAAAAACATGGCAATTACAAGAGCAAGGAATAATCCAGAGCTTATTAAGTTCACTGTGGAAAGATGAATGCAAATAGGCCCATCGTGCTTCACCCTGAGCAAAAACTGACATCCCAGGAGAAGCTCTTAATGTTCCAAGACTGCCTTCATCATTAAAAAGCACAAATACAGCATGGAGACAAAGGTGACACAATTACTGCTTCTGTAAGGTACCCCTTCCGCAGACCGCATCTTTGCTGGTCTTCACATTTAAAAATCAAAAAAGGCCAAGGAATTAATCTATTTCTCTGTAAGGAGTGGTTTTGTTTTGGCCATTTTTTCCTACAGCAAGAGATCATTAAGAGTTCTTCATTTGCATGCAAAGACCACCAAGTGCTGGGTACGTAAAAAAAGCTAAAATGAGCTACAAAAGAGTTATCACAGTGACTGGAGGAATCAAACTAGAAATCAAGAATGTACAGAAAAACACCTAGATACAATCTGTAGAGTGGGTTTTAAAAAAAGTATCAGGCCTGAAACTATGACTAACAACATCAGTTCTTACTGGCGTTGAAGTACGATTCAGTTCTGCAAATGCCAGTTGAGTTTCCTGGATTTTGCACGGCAACGCATGTGCAAGGCAGAGACGCAACTGGAACATTACAAAAACATTTTGCCTTTGTTTCCGAGATTACCTCATGACTCTGTGGTACATGAGCAGATGCACACTCAGTATTTGATTTTTGCTGTGTACACTGTACTGCTTAAATTCTCACATAAATAGTCCTAGTTAGCTACCTGCAGTCATATTTTGACAACAAATAATCTTAGTTTCTGAACAGTCAAACATATTTAGAATCCGTCTCCCAATGGACTTGGAAAACAGCTCTCATCTAATTATTGTGCCACACTTTTCTAAGTGAATGATATATTAGAAAAACATTCCTGCCTAACGGTATTTAGTATTTAATTGAGGGCATTCAGATTGCATTCTTCTGTTAATGGATCATTACTGGCAATATGATATTTTTTTTCTAGAAATTAAATATGCATGTAAGCACATTTTTCCCCAACAGTCTCCAATAAATCCACAACAGCTTCAGGCACATGGCCTAGATTACTCTTAACAACAGTTCATTGTACAGGTCTGTTTGCAATAAATTTTATTAAGCTCTAAGGTATGGAAAACTTTAGTAAATAGGGCTCCTAGTACTCAGAACCTCTACTGATTTTTTAAAATTTTTTAACCCGATTTCTATTTATACCGTGTATAATGTATTTAGCACAGTGACACCTCATGTCACGTGAGAAGATACAAAACCATCCCCAACAACATCCTTGCCAGCTAGAAAGCGAAGAGGTCTGAGTGAAAGAGAACTATGGAGAGAAAAAAAAAAATCACACAAAACTATGACAAATACAGCTGTAGGCAGAATATATGAACTCAACAAACAGAAATAAATTTTTCCAGACTACAGCTACACTCCAAGTAAAGCACGATAAAATTAAATCCTAGCTCTTTTTCTTAAACATATATGCCTTTTATCACCAATATTCTGCTTCCTCTCGTGCTAAAAACATTCACACTGAGTTTTGCATCTGCATTTTTTATCAGTAATGTTGCTTCAGTATTTATTCCTCAGACTATGGAATGTGTAGTAAAATGGAAGGCTTTACAGAAAAATCAAAACAAAAAATAAATACCGTAACCTAAATCAGTCACTCATCCTTACAACGTTAACCCCTACACAAACCCAGCTTCTTCACTTTACTTTTACTACACCAATTTCTCCCATCTCAGAAGATGCATTTCACCAGTGAGGTAGTAACGAATGGATGGACAATTCCTGTAGCAAACTGAGTGAAGGAGAAAATGGATAAACTGGACATTGGGCTATAATCACCAACTAAAAAAAAAGATTTTTTAATTTTTAAGTGATCTGTAGAGATCACATGTGCTTTATCCTAAAAGAAGTAGAAGGCAGTGACAGGCAACCTCTTGACCTTCGCCCAACTTTGTTGCTGTGCGGTGCACCAAAATAATGAAACTGAAACCTATTTTAGCCGTAAAAGTCTTTCTCCACTTCTGTCTACTGTTACTTTACAACCTATGCCTCCGGTCAAGCGTTCTCTGCGCTTCTCTCCCCAAATTTGTCCTTGTTTGTTGTGATATACAAGAATCTATAGAATCTATACAGAAAGAAGTAAAAAAAAAGATGATTCAGATTGAAACAGGCATTCAATTTATTCCAAGTGGCTGGGATAACGATGGCTCACGTTGTGCAAGGGTAACTCCATACACAGTACCTTGCCCTTCACAGTAATAACATACCAGGGAAAACATAAAAGGTCTTAAAACACAGAAGTTTAAACACATACTTGCTCCATGAAAAGGGACTAGAATTTCATTTTAACCTTCTTTGTCTCATGGGTATCTACCCAGATTTCCTACAAGAAGAGTTTTTAATAAATCATGAGATATTTGTATAAAAACACTGCATCATGTAAAAATATTAAATAGCCAGTCCTGCAAATGCAAAACAGGTTTTGTTCCTCGCTGGCTAACCTTGCTTCTGCAGGAGGAGGGATAAAGTAACAGCAGTTTTCATGAATAATGAAACATTCGTCTTTTGAAACTACTGGGTTTTTTCATGAAATGAGCCCAAGCCGTTGTGACAGCTACTCAGACAACCAAGCATCGTTACAGAGATGCAAATTATTCAAATACAAATGAAGTGAATGAAGAGGAAAAGGTCAGCTCATTGGCAATGCTGATGATATGTCTGCATGGTATCATCTCACGTCACCCTTCAGGATGACTTACAGGGAAAAAAATGACAAACCTTCTGATGGTGCAGCAGACATTTCAATGACAGTTATCTAAAGTCCCATTAGAGTAACAGTACAGAATCATTAAAGACACCGGACAGATCATTTCACCACTTCTCATAAAATGAGTTTCAACTTTACTGGAAATAGTACTCCATCCTGACAACAAAATGCACAACGGAAAGGACTTGGTATCAGAGAAAAAAAACCTTTCTGTAAACAGCATCGTGACTCCTCCCGAGCCAGCGCCTTGCACATCGCTCTTTATCAAAGCAGTGCCAGTTGTAATTAAGCAAAACCAACAGTTTCACAGAAGTGGCAAGTAGCAGATAAAATTAATAGGTGAAAAATTCAGTAAGGGAGTGTTGCCTGGAGTGCCCTAAACCCCTGCCTGATGCTTTGTGCCCTTGCTCCTGGCAGGAGAGTGGGCAGGTCCCAGGCATCCCCTGTCTCCCAGAGATGCATCTCAGCTCTTTTGATATCCTCATCTCGTAGAAGACAATGAATCTATAAAGTGAAATTAAATATGTGACGCTCTCCGAATAAAACAGGGTTAAAAGCAGGCATGGTATTAAAAGAAAAGCAGCAATCTGGTTAACATAACTAGATTTTATCTTTCATTAAGTAAATAAAATACTGCTGCGTAGGTGGAAGAATAAAATCTAGAGATGGTCCTTATTCAATTATCTTTCGGAAGAAACAATATAACAGGAACCCAAAAACTATTCCTCATGGCTAACTACCTATTTAAATACTATCAGCCACAGACGAGTTTGCAGGCTGTTTCCATAATGAAGCTGAAAGGAGGCAGTTGAAGACTTTATTCAATATTATGCTTCCTGTTCATCCTCCTTTCTCATACGAAGTAGACAGTAGGAATCAGAGCCAGACCATATTACCACTACTTATGCAAAATGCGTATGGGTATGAATAGTCCCTGTATAGTCAATGGCTTTAAATTGCAGGAGAAGCTAGAAGTGAGGAGGATGCTCTTGTTCTCACTTTCACAAGATCAAAAAAAAGGCATAAAGACAAGCCTACCTCTAGAAAAGAAACTTCGCCTGATTCTTCCATTGTTCAATCTCAGTAACAATGTTTTTATAACATTTTTCAGGTACTCATAATTCCACCCTAAATACAAGTTCTGCAGCTAAAATAAAAAAATGGTAGTCATGACACCAGAGTATGCAATAATTTATATGCAACAAGGGACCTCAAGAATCAAATCTCTTGTGAGATGAATACGTATGTATTACTAGATGAAACTGAGACAGTAAAGTAATCCAAATTAACATATACCTTGTGTTTACTTCTAATTATTTCACCGCTTTACGAGTGCAATCTATATTTCATTCACTACTATAAAATACAACTGTAAAAATAAGTAGCTCAAGTGAGCCATAAGTAATGATCTCTTCTCCTGGCCTAAAACTGACTTCATAAAAAAAAGGGATTGCTTTAATATCTGAACTATGCAGAGCAAAAGATAAATTTTCCCATTAATCTTGGAAAGGTCAATTAAATAAAAAATTTGCATTTAGAACTTAATTATTTATTTAAAATAATTGAAGAGGAGATAAAAGTCAAACTAGAGTGCTGAAGTCTGTAAAATTCAACAGCTTATACTCATCTGATCCAGAGCATTTCAGACAACAAAAAGTTAAACGAGGAAAGAATAGTTGCACTGTATACAATGTAATATTTGAAAATGGAACAGTGTTAAGAGATGGTTAGCTACATAAATCTTCAGTTTCAATGAGATTATACTACGCGTGCTGAGAATCTGGCTTTTTAATTTGTAACTCCAAATCTGAAAACCATAAACTGGAAACGAAGAGGCATAACAATTCACTTCAACTTGCCTCTTTTTTCACTTGCCCATTTAAATCATTTGGACTTCTGTGGCAATCACCATGAAGCCGTTAGCTACTTAAAAAGGAATTTAAAATAGTAATAATAATGGTAATAGCCTACTCTCTAAATGCACCAATTTCCATAGGGGGCCTAAGAAACTCATAACTAATAGTCATTCACTCCATTAGGAAAACCAGAAAAGCCTAAACCTGATAATACTAGAAGACTGAGTTGAAAATCCTCCCTTTATTTATTGCAGCTGAACTACACAAGGATTGTAATCCTGTCATTATCCAAAATAATGCAGTCCTCTACCTCCTACCTCTCAGTGGAATATTAATAATCAGAGAAATAAATTTCAAAAGGTATATGTTCGTGTTTAGTTGCTCATTTGTATAATTCAGTATTGCCTTTATATGGCAGAAGATTCAAAAGAAAACATATGTAAATTAAAACCGTGGAATTTTGTGCCAGATATAACAAACAAGATCAAAAAACCTCATTCTGCAGTCACACCTAGTCATTATTCCAGCTCTCTCAGCCTCCTCAGGAAAAGCTTGAGAAGGTTGGATACCCCAAAAAATAAAGAGAAAAATACAGTGGAATAAGGCAAGCTTCTCTGCGACATTCAGAGCATCTTTCCCAGGTAGCCTCAAGTGGAGGAACCAGGTACTCACCTCCTCCAACCCTGATCTTCCTTCTGACTCAGCATGAACCCAGCATTGAGGAACATGGGACAAAACCATCAAGTGCCTCTGCTTTTGGAACGCCCCAAAGAAACCAGAAACACTGGTAAGGAGCACTGTGGTCAGGAATCGCCACCAGCTCACTTCACAGCATGGCCTCTGTCCTGCCCCAACACTTACAGTTGCTGCTGGTCCCAGGGCACAGCAGTATGTTATGCATGGAGTTGGGTCTGTGTAGGACCCACACAGGACACCAAGATCCTCAGAGGGGTCTCACAGTCACAGAATCACAGAATCACGGAATGGTCAGGGTTGGAAGGGACGTCTGTGGTTCATCTAGTCCAACCCCCCTGCCGAAGCAGGGTCACCTACAGCAGGCTGCACAGGGCCTAGGCCAGGCTGCTCTTGAATATCTCCAGAGAAGGAGACTCCACAACCTCTCTGGGCAACCCGATCCAGTGCTCTGTCACCCTCAGAGTGAAAAAGTTCTTCCTCATGTTCAGCTGGAACTTCCTCTGCTTCAGTTTGTGCCCTTTGCCCCTTACCCTGTTGTTGGGCACAACTGAAAAGAGTCTGGCCCCGTCCTCTTGACACCCACCCGTAAGATACTCATAAGCATCGATAAGGTCTCTTGCAGATGATAAACTTGGAGCATAAACTCACTTCATCTTCAGAGAAAAAGCTTAAAAATCCCCAATAAATCATGCAATTGATGGCAATGTTCCTCTTTTAAAGGAATATGACCGTAACATGTTGCACACACCTGAAAGGTTATCTTCAGAGAAGATACCTGAGATCCTAATCAAAACCAAACTCAGAGTGCTCAAAACTAAACAGTGCTCAAAACGCCAGCACAGCCTATGCAACTAAGAAATCATTCAAACACAGAGCAGTCCATCTCAGTGTTCATACAAGAGGAAATGAAGTGATACAGAGCTTTACATACAACCTTTTCATAACAAAAGTGTAAATTTTTCATAAAACAATCGATTCAAACATTTTTCGGGTAGAAGGATAGGATGCATGAATGCTCGGTGTGCACATATACACGTTTTGCCACGGACTGTCACTTCAAGATACAACTAGACTTTACATTCATACTGAATTATTAATTTACAATCTACTTGCTTGTCATCTTTTTTATAGACAAAGAAAACATTTGCCCTTTTCTCAGTGCACTGCGGCAGAAGTTCACCTTGAGACGATTTACTGTGATAACCAAATTCTTTTCCAAGTCACTGTTTTCCCAAACAATTTCCCTTCCTAGATGTATAACCTGTATACTTCTGTCACACATCTTACCTTCACATTTTTCAAATTTCTTAAAAAAGCAACAGCTGTTCAGAGCGCTCCTTGGTTAGTTCCTTGAAGAGTCTTATATCCAAGTTAGTCCAGTCCATGGACTTCAAAATGTTTATTTTGCCACTGCCTCATTGATTCTTTTGGTATATAAAGGAGCTACACAGATTTTATTACAGATTCTCAAGTCCCAGAATCAAGTTTTGTGAACGACACCACACATCAACGTGCGTGCCAAAGAGCAAAGCTGGGGGACAATCCGGGGACAATCAGTTTAAGAGACCAAAGCACCAGTACAACAGTGAACATCTTCCAGCGCAGCAACGTGGTCCATGAGTTTTGACCTACAGAGTTTATTTTGTAACTATTACCAGGACTAATGTTCACAAACATGAGTGGGAGCACAAGAAGCTTTAATCGTGCTCCCTAAATCTCAGCTCCCGGTGAGCTTCACCTGAGGAGGCGTACAGGTTCCACAGCAGTCAACTGCTCAGCACTATTAATAAAAATTATACACATCTCAAACACACAATTTTCACTTTTTTTCCCTCAAAACACTGTACGCACGAGAAATGTATTTAGTGCTTCCTCCACCAATAACAACTAAATGTGTACCTAGAAGCATGCTCAGAAACAAGCTATTTTCAGAAAACAAACTCTCCCACTCAGCAGTGCAGCAGCCTGAAAGCCCACATTGGTCTTACCAGTTCTCATCAACGGTTAGATGCTCAGTGAATGTTCATGGGATAATCTCAAAGCACTTCCCCACTGCCCAGGAAACAATGCTTAATAAACCAAGGTGTTGCTTCTATTGCTAATTATACTCGGCCTTTAGCAGCCCTGGAGCCAACTGGAGCGATATGCAGAGCTTCACTTCTGTCTCATCACGTTTACATTGATTTACCTCGACGCATTTTGCCCCACATACTGCTGTGTTGCATTATTGTCTGATTTTCCTGATTAGTATACCAGAAAATTAGCACAGCTCTAAAATACCGTGTTATTTCAGCCAAAACTCAACTGCTGTAACTTCCCGTTTGGAAAGCGCTATATCTTATCAAAAACTGCCCTACCTGTTGCCCTCTTGTTCAGTGAGCCATGAGCTTGAGCTCCCATGGGAAAGGACAGAGAAGCTAAATGGCCATCAGCCTCAGAGCTAAACACTACAGCTAGAAAGTCAGCATTTATTTAATTATTAAAATGGAAAAAATACTCATTTTGGAGCAGTTGCCTGCCATACTAACCTACTTCAGTCAATGAGGGTGATATAGACCACACAGGACGTACAGACGATCGATTGCGCAGCCCTGTTTGCAAGCCTGCCTGATGTCCAGGCAGTGACACAACCATCTTCAAAGAACAAAAGCAAATTAAAAAACCCTGTCAAAATCAGACTAGATCAAAGGGCTTTTTACTTTTCTTTCCTATAGTTCAGAAACAGTTCAAATGTAGTGGTTTAAATTTTAGAAAGGAAAATATCGCCTGTGAGCAAAGTCATGCTTAGGAGGCTTTCACAGAACACGCAGCTAGTGTAAAGGAACTCAGAGGTAAAAACAGCATTTTTAGTGCCACTAATAAAACAAGTTTTTATCATTTTCACAGACACAAAATTCTTCTGTGGGAACGGATTTCCTCACTGCATTTGGAGGAAGTGGAGGGAAGACGGATTATAAATACTACACGTTATGAGAGGTCAACTTGAAAAGTGGGCCTGTGTGAACCTCATGAGGTTCAACAAGGCCAAGTGCAAGGTCCTGAACATGGGTCGGAGCAACCCTCGCTATCAATCCAGGCTGGGGGATGAAGGGATTGAGAGCAGCCCTGCCGAGAAGGACTTAGAGGTACTGGTGGATGACAAGCTGGACATGAGCCACCAATGTGTGCTCACAGCCCAGAAGCCAACCATATCCTGGGCTGCATCACGAGAAGCGTGGCCAGCAGGTAAAGGGAGATGATTCTGCCACTCTACTCCGCTCTGTTGAGACCGCACCCGGAGTACTGCATCCAGCTCTGGAATCCCCAGCACAAGAAGGACATGGAACTGTTGGAGGGAGTCCAGAGGAGGCCACAAAAATGATCCGAGGGCTGGAACACCTCTCCTTTGAGGAAAGGCTGAGAGAGTTGGGGTTGTTCAGCCTGGAGAAGAGAAGGCTGGGGGGAGACCTTAGAGCAGCCTTTCAGTACCTGAAGGGGGCCTGTAGGAAAGATGCGGAAAATCTTTTCAGCAGGGCTTATTGCGATAGGACAAGGAGTAATGCCTTTAAACTGAAAGAGGGTAGATTTAGACTGGATATAAGGAAGAAATTTTTTACCATGAAGGTGGTGAAACACTGGAACAGGTTGCCCAGAGAGGTGGTAGATGCCCCATCCCTGGAAACATTCAAGGCCAGGTTGGACGGGGCTCTGAGCAACCTGACCTAGTTGAAGATCTCCCTGCTCACTGCAGGGGGGTTGGGCTAGATGAGCTTTAAAGGTCCCTTCCAACACAAACTATTCTGTGATTCTATGATTCTACAACTAATGGTGTCTGAGCTAAAGATACTTTGGTTTAGATAGACTTCCAGAGTACCTTTTGTTATCATGGCTGGCACAAAGCCCCCAGCTGAGGAACAATTTACATCAAAACCCCCAGATTATGACCTCTCAATGAAAAGCTCACACTGAAGGTGTCATTTTAAGTATGCTACTAAATTTTTCCAAAATTTTCATGATTTTTAAGAGAAAGGATTCTTCTTAAAATGAGAACTATCCTATAAGGATTAAGGAGTTGTATAAGTTTTCATCTAAGTATTGCATTCATTCTACCTGAAAAAATGCTTTAAAAATGTGCATCTTTAAAAATATATTTTTTTAGATTAATGTTTTCAGTGCTTCAGAAACTGAGAAATAATTATTTCAAGTAAAAAATTAACTTGGTATTATTTAGAAGCTTTGGTAAGGTTTTGAAATATGTAAATGTTGAAGGTGGGAGCTTTTCAGCATTTCTTTTTAACCTAGAAATTTACAAAGTCATTTCATTCATCTAAATCTAAATTTTAAGGTCTAAGAAAAAAATTTTAATCCAAATTCTCTGAATCTGTTTCTTTGTAGTATTCCTTTACAGATAATAAAATCTCAGAATATGATGCTATCTACCTTTCTGCAAGACAATTTTTCCTTTAAAAAAAAACAAACACGCAAACTGCAAGATAAAATCCAAAGGTTCCAAAACAGAAAACAATCATCTAAGATCTCTTTTATGAAAATCACATATACTTTCCACTCATTGACAAGTTTTGTTGGCTATAATAAAAACCACATGTAGGCATATCTAGATTTAGGCATCTATTTCAAACAGTTTCAAATCCCAGTTTAGGAATCAGTCTTATTCTCCACCTTTGGGAGGAAAAAAATCAATATATTTTCATTTCCAGCTTATGAGAAGGTTGCAACTCACTTGTCTATAGATCACCACCATTTTTTTTTTAACCATCCTGTCCCACCTGGTTCACAGTTCCTGCAAAGAAGCCAACCCCCCCCGAAAAGATACACAGAGGGGCAGACAAATTCACACACACAGAGCTTTAGGTCCATTTGACAGTTTAACATAGGACATCCGAGGGTCAGATTATTCCAAAATGGCAGGCTACTACTACCTGACAAATTGTACCCCAGAATTGTGTCGCAGTCTTATAAACCTTCCTGTCCACAGCTGGGAAGCCCCCAATGCTTCCGATGTGCTAATTTGCTCTGAGTTATTCAATTATACAGGTATAAATGGATTATAGGGTTAATATGAAAACTGGAAGCATATAGTATTAAAATTGGGTTTATATATCCTATACTAAGCAAATAATACTGTAAATATACTAGGCAAAGATTACACAATCATCTGCTTTGTTCTGAAACTAAGCTTTTTATACAAAAGAGTTCCCTTTTTACTGCTTAGTGTTCTCCATTTCTCTCCTTCCATACAACTAAAAGAGATGCCATCAAGCAGTAAATCGAGGAATAAAGCTGCAGAGATTTTTTTTTTTACTCCCATTTATTCCCATTGAGCCTCCCTCAGGGAAATACAAATTGGAAATTGCTAAATTATCATCTAATAGGCAGAAACAACGTAGGCGAGACCAATTAAGTAAAAGGCAGAAAGTTGTACTACACATGTAATTAAATGAAATTCTTTGACTAGACTGTGTTAGAATCATTTCCCAAAAAGGACAAACCTTGACTTTAATCTGCAGATGACACGCTGTATGACATGTCACTAAAATAGCACACTGAGAGTTTTGATACTACTAAAAAGAGCAGTTCTCTTACTTGTAAATCATGTTACTTCCAGGTGGTAGGAAATCGACTAAATAGCAGCATTTCTTCCCAAATATACAAGACTCTAATGATGCGTAATTGAGTACAAACTCATAAAAGAGTAGCTTGCTTTTTGTTTTTTAGCTGTAATAGCCTTCAAACAGGTACCTACACACATTTATTCAGTTGGACTGTTCTCTTACAGAAATCCATGCCCTATCCTAGAATTCAGGAAACTACTAAATCAAATCACCACCTTAACTGCCAACTGTAATGTGAGTGACAGTAAGTAGGGATAATTTTAGTAATCACGAACATCATCAAAAAGAATAATCCACTGAGGGGAAAAAAAAAAAGCAGTGCAAACAATTCTCATTTACAAGCTTTCGGGCTCTTCACCTCCAGCCATTCTCAGCATCCAGGTAAACTATTGCTCATCGCAGGCATCAGCTCAGCAGTGCCCGGAGCCCTGTCCTTGTGCCACCACACACGCGCTTTGGTCCAACCCATGGCAGCTACTTCAGGAGCTGGAACACAGGCTGGGATGAAAACGTACTCCAAAAGGCAGCTGCAAGGGACTCTCCTGGGCTACAGAAGCCAGAGGAGGAGAAGCAGCGACACTTACCTCTCCCCATGGTGCTTTCCTTCCTGAAAATTGTCTAAACCAGTCAAAACATAAGGCATCTTCACCCCATTTCGAGAACAATACAACAGGATTTAGTTAAACCAATAATTGTTTATCAAGCTGATAATCAGAATATCAGCTATGGATTAACAGCTTGAAGTACAAATTGCATTTCGGAGCTAAATTATTTCTGCAGTCGTTCTGCAAATGAGCAGGTAAACAGTTCCACAAACCTGGGACAACCTGTATCCCCTAAGCCAAATTGATATTTTCCTTCAAGTAATTCGCAATAACTCACTTTTTACCTATCTCTTTTTACATTATATTTCTTTAGATAATACCATTTCAATAGCAAATCTGTGACCTTCTGTCTCGAGAAAGCTCCTATCCTATTGGAATGCATTTGCCAAGCAGGCTTAGAAGCCCCTGGTTAAATCACTATTGTTATTTCATTATTGGAAATATCAGTTTACTGTTCCTTTCATACACGTACACAAACTAAAATGGAAGACTTGGAAAGGAAATCAAGTGATTTGCTTTCTCAGTTGAACAGTATGGAAATGTGGAAAATGAAAGAGATGCACGGTTTAAGCTGCTTTCGGAAAAAGAATAGCCAGTTTATAGCAAAAGCACAAATAGCTTACTTTTAAAAATGCTAAATTTTTAAAATTTTAATTATTTGTATAGATCAGTTCTTGTCCACAAGGGATCAAAAAATAAGTGCATTTGTGTAGTTGATAGCAGGACTGAGAATAGCAAGAGGCAATATGAAAGACAAAAAACAGGGCTTGTTTTGATGAGCGTGTTTTCAGGCCAAGGAGTACCGACATAACCAACTGTCTAATGTCACTGTGTGCTTGAAAATATCATTGTACAGGAGTCCAGCCTGCACAGCCTCTCAGATAATGCCAAATAAAGGACAAGAAGCTCTCCCTCAAAATCACAGATGGCCAGCTCTTTCCAGAAAAGGAGACCTAAATTCAAAATACAAGAGAGAACACAAGGAAGAAGTTGAGTCGAACCCACACAGAACAGCCTGGGAAACAAACAATAAGGAGTACTGACGTAAAAATGTTCCTCACCTAGATTTAAACTCCACAGTTACAGCCTCAGTATATGTACTTATTGCCTGTTGTCACCGCTTTATCATCACTCGTTAATCACTCCATAACTTCCTTTCATGAACTTCTCTACTTCATATGAAACAGGTCGTGACTCTGAATATTCTTAATTAAGTCCTGTCCTACTCAAGTCACTGTGTATTCAGGAGGAAAATAAGTGACGGTCGAAAGAAGCTGCTAGTGATGCCCATCTTGAGATAAGCTTTCCACCAATATATCGAGGGGAAAAAGGAAATATTGGCAAAGTATGATGTAATTATTGCACCTGACGCTGTCGGGCATGGCAGTGTTGCTGTAGGATGAGATGGGGTTAAGGCTGCTCCTGAGTAATACAAAACACATTAGTAAGAAGCAGTTTAGAGAATTATTGACAGAACACAGCACAGCCTATTATTTAAGCCTATGGATATCATCTCAATGACTTAATACAAACTTCACTTTCGAAGTTTACTTTAGTACTTCCAAGTCTAAATTCAAATGAGAAACGGGACCTCAGCTCACAACTTACGTATGACACATACACTCTCCTATCTTGAAATTAATGTTTCTGAACTTCTTAACTTTCATTTCATTTTACATACGTACTTTGCTTTTCCCTCCAGTGAACAACGAATAATATACAATATCGAGTGTAATGCCTAGGAATAAATCTGAAGTGAATTCAGGGGGAGAAATGCAATGAAATTGCAATGTTCGTGTCAGGATCCAAAACAGTAAGATCTGATCAAGCAGATAAAAAGACAACACTTATAACTATAATGGATATCAAATACACATGCAAAAAAACTCCAACAGCCTAAAGATTTGCAAATGCATGGAATTAATAATGATGAAACATTTACTAAATCTACAGATGCTACTGCATTCTTTTACTCCCATTTCTTCCAAAGGTCAGTAGGTTTTTCTTTTCTAAGGGTGAAAATTTTGATTGTTTCATGATTTTTAAGCCTTTAAGAGCCTTTAATAAGTATTTCTAGAAAAATAAATTACTCTTCCTTGCGACAGCTTTAGGAGATACAGGTTTACTGATCTTTAGGTACAAAAACATTTTGTGTTGATGTACCCTGTTTATTTCAGTGAAGAAATCATCTATGCTCATCCTCAGTTCTATTAATAATTAAAATGATTTTTTGTGACACAAAAGTTTTCTCAGAAACATAGACAAATCTTCTGACAAAACTTTAGCCCTGCCCATAAATCCTCATTGCTTAAACTAAGTTAATCTGGGGGATAATTATGTTTTGTTTAACTTGCACTCACAATTTAAAAAACTATCCTACGGTTTATCGGGTCAGCGACTCCAAATCAAATTTCTTTCAGTTCTTGTTTAATTCATTCTTCCAGTCTTCTAATCCCCACTCAGATAATTCATGTTTATAATCTTTTTCCCATTCATCACTATCAGTAACAAGCTTTTCCAAAGTCTGTGCTATGCTATGAGGAGGAAGTGCGAAGGAAGGTCAGAATTTGGCCAAGCAATGAGGATTCAGGAAACATTTCTGTAGATAATACATGGGCCAGACTATAATGAAACTCTTTATCACGCTCTTCCACTCCAGTGGCTAAAGAGTTTTTAATATTTATAAATATGGAAAAGGAAGGTTATTCACCAAAAATTGGACGTTCTTTTCAGATGTCCTGGTCCACTTCAGTGTTTATGTATTGGTTACACTCACCTATATGACGTAAGCTACTTTTTTTAGCCTTAACCTTATCACCTCACGTAACACCTCACTCAGGCCGTGACCCATCCACATGCTGCTGGAAAACAACCCAAAAAAGGACAGTGTACTTCTCTCACCCCCTTCAGCTTCTCTCGTTGTCCAAACTAAATTCAAAAATAAAAAATGAGACTGATAAAAGGAAAAAGTCAGCTGACTTTTTAAACTGCAGGTCTTAAAGAGTTTGCAATCAATTCCATCAAGCTCTGTGTTAAATTAGAGTCTGGCCTCTCCACCACTGTTGAGAAAAGACAAATTGCATCTTTTCCTGAAGCCAACAAAAATATGTCTAGCTGATTTAGGGTAAAATCACTGCAGCTCTGTGAGCCACTCAGTTAAGTGCAGAGATGCTCTGCAGACCACAGACTTTTGATCTGAACTTTGGGACAATTTTATAACTCAAAAGACCAAGCAGCTGTTGGAAACTTACTCATGTTGATATGAATATAATTACCATAGCAGCTTCAATGCATTCTTCCTAAGGTATTTTCAAAATGAGCTGGAATTGAGGAAAAGCATCCATCATTAGTTACAACCAGTGAATCGGGAACACAACTCGGTGGATTAGAAACACATCTGATCTGGGCCAGCACAGCACCCACAGCAGAGTCAAAGCTCTTGTTGGCATCCAACACAAATGAAATTCCAGACATGTTCAGTGCTGAAAATTAAGTAAAGATGTCAGATCTTTATTTGGAAACCAGAAACGACTCAGAAAAATCAAAATACTTTGTGTTTCATTTTACACTAGTCTCTTGACTATGTATCACACAGTCCTGTTTGCACCCGTCAGGATCTGCAACGCGATGACTGCTGACACAAAAGGAGCCCAGTGCATCAGTGCACTTACATGCATCAGAGGTTTTGTGTCCTAACCAGGGAAAAACCGTAACAGGGTAAGAGCTGAAGATGAAAGGCTCCTCTTTGCAGACGCTAGCCATGTCTCACCATCAAACAAAAAGCATGGCTCAAATTAACTCGAGTAAGTGAAACAGCTGTACAATCATCTCTAGGAATCTTTGTACCTGTTTGAAGTAATGATAAAAAATAACTCCACTTAACTTGAAGCATACATATCTACTGGTGCAGAGACCTCCATGAAAAGCCTTAGAGTTATAGAGAATCCAAACTACATGCTCTTGTACTGATAGTGGTCTTGACCTACGAAAAACTGGTTCTATTTACACAAGAACATGCAAAATATGAAAAGCACAGCCCCCAGAAGATACACAGAAATAAACCAGTTTTCCTTATGAAGTGATAGAGTATTTCAACTGCAGTTACCATTTTTAACTTGAACCACAAAAATTATTCACCATTTCTGAAACTCAGAATAAGTCTGTCCTTTTTTGCCTCTTTGTTATCAGAAAACAGCTGCTGTAAAGCTCCGTTCTTCTTAAATCAGAGGAAACCTAGGGGGTAAAACATTTAATAGTCTTTCTACTTAACTAGTTACTACTACTAGCAGGCTTCCATGAGGAATGTTCCTGAAAAGGATGAAGAAAGATGGGTGGGTAGGCAAAGTAGTCATTCCTAGTGGGCAAGAGATCTAACAGTGGGATTTACTTTAAAATAAAGCAAGCTGTACTGCTGCCTACGCAGGTGCTTAAATACCCATCAAGGGAGGAGATAAAGAGGGTGGTCCCCTAACAAAGATCTGGGATGCCATGAGGATGACCCATACTGCTGTGTATCAACAACTGCAGCCGAAGCAGGTAAGGGAGACTGATGATCCTCTTGTAAAGACAAAGATCCTTGCTGGAGCCCGATGAGCGGGACAGAGAACAAATGACAGCTTTTGTAAAGTTAGTTCAAGCCTCAGAGGCACTCACTAAGCACAAGGGACTGCACCTCCCTGTTCTCCAGATCTTCCAAAATGGGGTTTCTTGTTGGCAGAGTACTCCATCTCTTACCATTCTGAGAAAACAGTATCTAAGCTGCAGGACGTGCCCATCGCACCAGTCTGCGACACAGTAATGACACAGGTTTGCCTTAATCCAGTGCATTAACTGTAACAACAGATATATTGAAAATAACATGTTATGGACGGGAACAATCCCAGGCATCTCAAGGATGCAGATGGATAATACACTTTTATTAAGGTAACTGCATTACCAAGAAAAAGTTTCCAACATGTTGTTCGGAAGTCCTGGAAGCTTTAATGCTCTGGAAGCTCCAGGAAAAGACAGATATCCCCAGAACTGTGCAACGTGGGGCTCACTGCGGAACACTGTGACCTGACAGAAGGCTGCACTAAGGCATCAGATGAAGACTACTTCTTTTCCTTCTGTTGCAGCTGATGAAGGCTGCTTGACTGAGGTCTGCTCCACACCACATTATAAATACCTACAGGGCCATATGGCAATAGAGGAGGTAACTCTGCTATGACAGAGCACTAACCAAGGACCTTCCTCAAGACTGAATATTCTGAAACTTCTTGTCTTTTTCATTTGAAATGAGGAAATCAAGAGAAGAAAATCTACGTGCTTTGAGATCAACCATCAAAAATTCAGACTGAGATGTAGAAACAGATTGAAATGAGTGAGAACCTCAAAGACTAAAAGCTTCAAAGTCAACATCCGAAACTGCAAATCACCAATAAATATTTTGTCTAAGTACTCGGAACACAAGCAAGGCAATATTCCAAACGGGACAGCAAGAAAACTAGAAAAATGCAGCTGCAATGTCATGCTAAGACTGACACAGGTAGATGAAGTCTCCCGTAGGAGGTATCCACATATTTTAAGGGCATTAGTTCATTCAGTACAGGAGAAGTTAAAGTATTTGGTGGCAAGCAGTTGGAACCGCACACATCCTTGTTAGAAAGCGCACATGGGGCAATCACTCAAAGAAAAAACCTAAACCTGTATTTATTTTAACAACAACAAAAAAAAACCCATCAAAAGCAAACTATACAAAGAGAACAGAAGTAGTTGCTATAAAGCATTATCTCCACAGCCAGTTTTCATTAACAGAAAAATACCTGAAGATCCTAGACTTTGATCAAACAATGTGTGCAGAAGAAGCAAGCTATTTTATGAGATTCCAAGACAAGCTTCTCTCAATTCCATGAGAGAAAAAAAAAATTACAAAGACAAAATCAAGTCATTGTAGGATGAAACTGCCCCTGTTCCAGTAACTTACACATCAGTCTTTCTCTGGGCTAAGTTTTAACTGTGAATTTGTTGAAAACGTAGTGATTAATGTGGGGATAATAACAGTATCTTTTTTTTCCTTGGTTTAAATTGCTGATCGGTACATTCAAACCTTAGGCTATTTTAGGTATAGCTGGGGTTTTGGTTTTATCCTGAAGTTGCATGGTTTTTCAAAAATATCTACAATGTCAGAAATAAGACAGGAATAGATAGCATAAAGATGATACACAGTACAAATTAGACCTGGTCTTTTTAAGGCAGAATCCACACAGCCAGAACAAGGCAGCCAGAAACGGCTTCCCAGCAAACATACAATTGTATTGAATCATTAAGCCAGCACAGGGCTTAAAAGGATAAATCTCAGCTTTTAAGTGCAAAATAGAATTTAATTTTAACTACTCAGCCATGACCACTGCCTCTTTAACAATGTTATAAAAAGCTACTTGGCTTTTCAGAGTTTAAAAAGTCAGTGTCACATAAATATGCTCACAAATGGTCTAAAAATAACTTTAAGCTGCCTACCCACAAGGTCAGAAGCAGTAGCCACGAAGAATGGAAGCTCTCCATAGAGCTTCCAATAAGGAAAATACTGTTGACAAAAGTGCAGGTGTTGCCACGGGTTCATAGCTATTTCTATACGGTTCTTCAGGGTCAGCTTACGCCGCGTTATGCTCAAGCAAAAATGGCTTGAGATGTAGGAGTCAAACCAAAGACACAGTTCTCAACAGCGAACCCCTTTACTGTTGTTCAGAGCATACTTATTTGAACTTATGAACTGAAATTAAACTTTCGTGCATGTCCTTTCCATTCTTTACTAATGATTACTGAAGGAGAATAAAGATAAATGTAATTGACGTTCATTAAGGCAGAAACCAGTCATTTTCAGCAATTCCATGTAGTCCAGTGTTCCCCATTACTATGAATGCAGAGAACACGTACAATGTTGATTACACTACATCAGAAAACTTGTCCATGTGGATCTTCTAATGGACTTTTTCCCAACTCCTGGTGGAAACTAAATCAGCCATACCACAGCACAACCGTTACTTTAACGTACTTCATGCTTCTCAGAGTTGAAAAATATAGTAGAAATAGTGACAATGATGGGGGCTCAGACTTCTTTAAGGGTTGTTTTTTTGTGCTGGGTTTTTTTTGGCTGTGGCAGGTCTACGCTTGGTAGAATATCGTATCACAAGATAGAGAGCTCCTCTTCACAGACCTTGAAGAACAATCTAACAAGACCATCACTAAGTGTGCTCTGAACACCAGTAAAGTGATTCACTGATACAACAATTTACCGACCTGAATGAATCTGCATCAAGTTGAGTCTATCTAGCTTGCAAAAAGATGAAAGACTAGGTCAATCCTCCTGGGATTTGAACTTCTGGTTTAAGGAGTCAAAATATTTCAAATCTAATGTTTCAAGCACTCTCCCAGCCCCTCCAGCTATACTTTTCTTCTTACTATATTTTTTCCTAGATTTTAATGTTTTCCCTAGAAATGGGCACAGAAAGTATTTGATTACCAAAGTAAGAAGTCATGGGCTGAAACAAAGCCATAAGGAATACTGCAGCCTGTCAAAGGTGATAAGTGCCTCTGATTATCCTTGACTGCATTCCCTGGGCTCAGCATTTCATTAAATAGTAATGCTCTTTTAGAAACAGATTTACCACCATCATGTCCTGAGGTTCTTTCATAATTTTAGCTAAAGCCATGTACAGAAATACTACTTTCCTCAGTAATTATATTTGACTTTTAGTTTCAGTGTTACTGATTTGTTAAATTGGGATAATATGACCTAAAACGAGCCATGAACACTAAACCAGCTTCTTCTCTCTCTTTTAAGAATCTGTCTTCAACTGGATGAATGAATAACTTCCTGGCAGAAATTATGAAATGCCTTAAGAATTATGTATTAAATTAAATGAGGTGAATTTGGCTGTTATGTCCTTGAAGGACAATACACTCCAAAGTCGATGTATGTCAAAATTAATTAGGTTTTTTGCTGTATATTGACAAAATTCTTCTAGCACATTTCAGGATAGAAAGTGTCTGCAGCACCCACTTAATAATGCTTGATCAAAGTCTGTACTCTTTTTTTACTGATCATGATATTGTTTCAAGAAAAATGACTGACCATGTATTAAAGATACTAAATATCATACATTTATGTGGGTGGAAATCTTAACAAATCATTGAAAAGAAGAAATATATTTTCAAATAAATCTTTTTTCTTGATGTAGTAGACATAAATGGCTCTGCTCTGTAGAATACGTATCTAACTAACTGGGGACAACAACAGGAAAGCTGAATAGGTTTACTGTTAACTGAACCTCAGAACACAACACTTTCCTCAACAGGTCAAGTTTCCATTTCCTTTCTTCATTGGTAGAAGACTCATCAAACATCAGATGAGGTTAATGTAACACTACTAGAAGTCAGGACAGAAAGAAAAATTAAAACACAACACTGTCTCTGAGAAGAAAATATAAGTCACAGCACCCCACAAATAAGCCTTAAAGTATTACCCAACCACAGATTAATTACTCATAGGGAAAACATAGAAATACCCAACGCTTCCTGCAAGGCAAGATGTTCTTCTAAACTGGAAACTCTAACTCAAATGTTGATAACTTTTCAAAATAGTTTTGAAATGGTCTACCATGACATTTGTGATAAGGAGATACTCAGTCGTATTCTAATGAAAACTTCTTAAAAGTTAAATGCCTATAACTTACCCTAGTAGAACAAAATACAGTATATATTGAAGACTAAGGACTACGACTGAAAAAGATGAAGAGGCGACAAGAAAGGATGAAGTTTGAGCTGGTATCCCAGATCAACAACTGACTGATTTTTCATTGAAACAAAAAAAGCGAAGGCAACAAATAAAAGCAAACTACATGGTAAAAATGTGCAGTGTTTTGTATTCCCTTTTTAAAGCAAATACAGCAGCATTTTGAAATAAAGACCTTTTGCATCACTATTTCCTAAGATGTAGAAATGCATGCGTCTGTGGCTCCACCGCATCCTCTATCAACAGAGAAAATACTTAAGCTATAGGTTGAATTTAAACTCAGAGGAAAAAAATAATAGAGTATGTATGATCATTATTCTTCTCTTGAGTCTAATTAAAACCTATAGCTGAAAAGATTCTCCAGGGTCACAGAGTCCAGTTCCAGCTGCAATAAGCAATCTATCATGTAATGCAAAGTCCTGTCCCAGGAGATGAATAACCCCAGGCACCAGTAGAGACTGGGGCTGACTGACTGGAAAGCAGCTCTGCTGAAAAGGCCCTGGGGGTCCTGGCGGACAAGTTGCACATATGCCCACAACATGTCCTTGTAGCGAAGACCAAGTGCACCCTGGGCTGCATTCAGTAGAGCATTGCCAGCAGGTCTAGAGAGATGGTCAGTACTGGTGAGACACATCAGGTGTCCAATGCTGGGCTCCCCAGCACAAGAGAGACAAGGACGTACTCAAGGAAGTCCAGCCAAGGGTCATGAAGATGACTGAGGGATGAGAGCAGTTGTCCTATGAGGAGAAGCTGAGAGACCTGTGATGGTTCAGCCCAGAGAAGAGAAAGCTCAGGAGGATCTTGCCCATGTGAATAAATACTTGATGGGGGAAGGGAGTGAAGATGATGGATCCAGGCTCTTCTCAGTGGTGCACAGTGACAGGATGCGAGGCAATGGGCACAAACCAAACTATAGAAAACTCCATCTAGACATAGTAGAAACATTTTTTTACTGTGAGGGTGGTCAAACGCTGGAACAGGTTGCTGAAAGAGGCTGTGTAGTCTCTGTGCAGTCTGTGATGGTGTATGGAATTCTGTAACCTTACCTATACAATTATCAATTCTGTCTTCAAACTATTCAGGAAGTCTGACAGGGCAAAAAGCCATTCTGAAGGTTATTCCAGAATGTCTGTCCTCTAACAGTTTCCCATTCCAGGTTATGTTTACCACTTAAGAACGAGAAAGCGATGGGGAAAAATCTTCAATTGATAGTAACTAAAATATCCCCAAACATTAAAGGGGATGAAAAACACAGAACAAAACATTTAGAAGATTGTTCTACAGTAATAAATCCTTACATCATCTGCAAAAGGAGAGCATTTCTATTTATCAGGTGAAGTTACGCAGATTTGGGTGGTGGTTTTTTTTTTTTTTTACATGTAAAAGCTTGAAAGCTTGCTTGCATACGGCATAGTTAGCTCAGAAAACACGTTAACACAGTGGAAGAGAAATGTACACAAGAACCTGCGGGATCATCTCCTGCTCATTATCTCTGCCCTCACGAAACCAGAAAGTTTTCTTGTACATTCATTTCATACTGTTGTTTCAATTAATTTCAAAAAATGAATCCTCTTTAAGGAAATCTCCAACTCTTGGTTATTCCCAACATCTACACAAAATAATACCCGAAGGGAGGGGGGGAAAACAGGAAAATCATCTTTTGCTTCAGAAATCTGTTCATTTGAGATGGGGAAGGGCTTAAGGAAAAGGGGTAAGAGGAAAATACAGGTTAAACTGGGGAAGAAGTGAGAGACAGAAGGGGTGCAAGATGCAAAATGGAACCCCTAAAGAATTTTGTAACGCTGATTTTTATCCATGGCTACTTAATGCACCCAGAATTGATACAAGGCAGAAAAAATACATATTCCAGATTAACACCTAAGTACAACCCAGCAGGTATATCTGATGAACACAGTCTGCAGAATTTAGCACTTTAGCACCCAGTGACAAATAAACAGATAACATGAAGACAAGTACACTCATACAGGTATGCTGTTCTGAATTGCCAAGCAGCTTTCAAAGTCAGCTCTGAACTTCATCTAAAGAGAGTTTTAACAGTAAAGCCCAATCACCACAACGACCATGGAACTGCATTTTGCCATGGCTTTTAATTTCTACAGAGCATAAGGTTGCCAATTTACTCAACAATGTTCTGTATCAATAAAGCACATTATTTACGGAGTTACGTAATAAACAGAAAACTGGGTTCTAAGGGGAACCTCCTAAAGTGCTAAGTTCTACCATGCAAGAAGTAGGGTGTGGGTTCACAGAGTCATTAGTAATCATACCACACCAAGATAGCTCAGATGAAACAATGCATCATTAAAATTCAGATAGGTGAAGAATTTGCTGTAACAGTAAATGTTCTATTCCCTTTTTATTTGAGAAGGTCACAGAACCACAGAATGTCCTGCCAAAGCAGAGTCTCCTAGAGCAGGCTGCACAGGACCTTGTCCAGGTGGGTCTTCAATATCTCCAGAGAGGGAGAATCCACAACCTCCCTGGGCAGCCTGTTCCAGGGCTCCATCACCCTCAGAGGGAAGAAGTTCTTCCTCATCTTTAGCTGCAACTTCCCATGCTTCAGTTTGTGCCCGTTGCCCCTTGTCCTGTTGCTGGACACCACTGAAAAGAGTTTGGCCCTATCCTCCTGACACCCATGATACTTATATCCTTGAGATACTTATAAGCATTTATAAGGTCCCCTCTCAGCTTTCTCTTCTTCAGGCTAAACAAGCCCAGCTCCCTCAGCCTTTCACACACAGAATCACACACAGAATGGTAGGGGTTGGAAAGGACCTCTGTGGGTCATCTAGTCCAACCCCCCTGCCAAAGCAGGGTCACCTCCAGCAGGCTGCACAGGACCTCATCCAGGTGGGTCTTGAATATCTCCAGAGAAGGAGACTCCACAACCTCCCTGGGCAGCCTGTTCCAGTGCTCTGTCACCCTCAGAGGGAAGAAGTTCTTCCTCATGTTCAGACGGAACTTC
>Ga0065711_1027501_pt1:0-47500 | contig 48663 bp, 53 predicted proteins | sample Hoacrofraction12_FD_59098 | JGI IMG/M metagenome (GOLD analysis project Ga0065711, IMG submission 59098) | Hoatzin crop microbial communities from Cojedes, Venezuela - Epithelial fraction 12 v2 (version 2) | ecosystem: Host-associated > Birds > Digestive system > Esophagus > Crop... | reverse complement strand
CCCATTTGGAGGTTGCAAAGTCATTAGTCCGCCTAGTAAATGAGGAATATTTGCAATAAAGATGAGGGCAGAGATTCGCTGTGACAAATAGCATCTCTCTGTTTCTCTTTTTTTTTTTCTACCTTTTATCGCAATTAGTTCAGTCTGTTAATAAGCAAAGGATATTTTTAGTTGATTTCAGTTCCAGTTAATTGATTCAAAAGCGAAACCCAGCAGCTGAGTTAATTGGTCCATGCGTCTTATGCTGTAGCGGCGAGGTAGTCTCTGGGCAGCTGCCATCGCTGGGGCTCATGATGGCACGGGAAGGATGGAGAGCGGGGCTGTGGCACAGGGGGGACGGCATAGCCTCCTGCCCCCCAGGATCGGGGGTGATCACCACCACCAGCAGCTGTGCCACTTGCCCCTTGCTGCAGAATAAGCTGCAGGACGATGGCCTTTGCACGCCTGGCATGGGAAGCACGCCAGCCCCCGTGCAAGCTGGCGTTTGCGCACTGCAGCAGAAATGCTCGTGCCAGAAAGCTCGGTGAATGGGATGCCCTGGCTGGCTCCGACCAGTGGCATGTCCAGCCCAGCATGCTGACTGCAACGGGCACAGCGGGAGATGGTGTTTAAGGAGAGCACGCTACCTTGCCCACTTTCCACCCGCCTCGTGCTCCCCAGCTGCCTGAGCTGTCTTGGCAGGGGTACCAGAGGGTGCACCTCAGCCCAGGGATTTTAGCTGCCATTTATAAAGCTGCTTCCATGAATTTGTCTAATCCCCTTTTCCTCCCGTGGCAGCAAGTTCCCAAAGTTCACTACCTGCTGTGTCCAGAAGTGCTTTCTTTTATCTATCTCAAACTTAATCTCTTACTGTTTTCAATCGAGTGCCCCTCGTTCCTCTATTACAGGATTTGGTGAACGACCATTCTGCGTCCAGCTTATCCTCAGCCTTCAGGATTTCCTAAACCCCAGCCAAATCCCCACTCAGCCTTTTCTACCTCTGCCTGGCAGGCAGCGCGGTTCCCCACTTGCACTGTGTGTCTGCATCTTGTCAGGAGCAACTGGTCCTTCTTTTTCACTGGAAAACTGGATCTCCTTACCTGTTGATTTAACATGAGTCTCCTGTCACTGGACTGCTGATGTTCCCTAGCTGAGGGTGCCCACAGCCACGAGTAGCCAACACTTAGCAGCATTTTGATTCATAGTCTGTCCTGCACCTGACTTCTGCTTTTTGGGAATTTTGGTTTTGTCACTAAAGGCAGAAGCAGCCTCCATTTCTGACCCCACATGCCTGCATACCCAGGACCTCACAGCTGAGGTTTGCAAAGACCAAGCAGATCATGGGCTGCCTGCACATGCGTCTGCCATGCACATGCGTACGCAGCTGGATCATAACACGACTTTATAAGCTGGGTTAAAGTCCAGTGACAATCGAGCTGACAGCTTTGCAAGTTCTTTCCTCTAGCAAGGGCTGAGAATAACTCCCCAAATGCCTTTCTGAAATACCTGTTGATATAGGTCTCCTGTGTTTTCTACAGACCGTTAATGTTCTTCTTGCCTACTCCTCCTGATAGCTCCTCATGTCAATTCACAAGCGCCTAATCATTTCCAGGGGAAAAACAAAACTCCTGGGGCAGATAAACCAGAACTGTCAAATACTTGAAGAGCACAAGCCATAAATTGGATCTCACTGTTATAGGCACTATGCAAACAGAACATCCAGGCTATGATCTACGAAATCTGGTTTGAAACAAGATGTAAATTGTGACAGTGACAAATGAAGAGGCTCTTGGCTTTCTCTGCACCATTTTAGGGACCAAAAAGCAAGTCTACAGGATCAGACCATAATCAGCAGGCAGTTCAGCACCTCTCAAAGTAGGCGATGGCCATCCCACAGAGAGCACCACAGCAACTCACTTTAAGTAGACAAAATTTTCCTGACAGCTCCATGGCTTCAGAAAGGGATCAAAATGCAACACAACCCATCTTGAAGGCTATAGCCGAGGTTTTCTAAACATGAATTGCTTAAGGCACAGAGAAACATGGTCAGCAAGGTTCAAGCAGATAGCAGGAGCATGCACTTGAAGCAGCTCAGCTCCCGAGCCATGCACCAGCCCCCTCCAGCTTGCATCACTCCTGTTCCATGGCCCAAAGTGACCATGAACAGAGCATCTCCATGTAACAGGGACCCCACTGCTCTTCTCGTGGCTCTGCCTCCATGCCCTTTTCTAATTACCCCTCTGAAGTGACGGTGGGCCGCGTCACCCATGCCACGCTTTGGCACAGCTTATCTTCCACTCTCTGAGAAGAAACTCAAAAGTTGTTTTTCCTGTTGATGAAGAGAGCTGAAGTGGGGCTAAAAATGGCACGTAATTGAACATGCTCTGACGATTTTGTACCTAGCCACTTCCTTACTGCTCTCACTTTGATTTTAATAATAAGAGTTGCATTTTAAGACAAACAATGCACTTTCATGGGGATGTTAAGGACATTATTTCAGTCTCTGAAGGCTACATATCATGGCAATGAGAACTAGTGATAGACAGAGAGACAAATTGCTCAGTCTCTGCAACTGAAGTATAACTAAGGATCTACCTAACGAAAAAGCCTAATAAAGATAAGGTTTTTCAGAAAATGCATGCTTACACATTCTCCCAGAACCAGGCCTAATAGCGAGCCCTCTGTGCCAGGAATACATAGCTCATCGTGATGCAGTTTCCTCTCTTCCCAATTTTTAAACTGGGATATTATGATGCACTAGCCACGTAGAAAAATCAATAGATACAAAGTTGGCCAAGGAGCTGAGCTTCTTGGATGCAGTTGGCTCTGAGAGCACTCAGCATCTCTCAGGACCAAGGTGCAGGTCCCAGCAGCTCAGTCGGCTTTTGGATGAGGGTAATCCTTCCCTTGTCAGAAATGACAGGCATGGTTTGCTTTTAGTGCTTGTCAGGAAAAGTTGAAGGGAGAGGGTACTCTTCAATAACGCTGCAAATTACTTGCACTTTAAGATGCTAGTCCTTGATTTGTCAGCGTATTTTTAAATAATTTACAGTGGATTTGGCAGGTCCCTGTGATATATAGCGTAATATGCAGGTGGAACACTTCTGAAACCGAAGTTAATACTTTCCAGGAGAATAAGGATATAATTGTGTCAAAACAAGCCTTAACCACTGAGGTTTACCTGCTTCTCAATGCACATGAGTTTGCAAACATGACTCCCGTTAAAGCAAACGAGAAACACGCGTATGACTCTGTGTGCCTTGAGAAGAAAATATTCTTCACAAGTGCGTTTCTTGGTGTTGTATGATCAATCCACCATCTGCTTTTATTTATTCATGATTTCTCAGACTACTACAACAATATTGACATTAAATACAGCTTTGGCTTATTAATTTTTTTTCATTCATATGTATTTTAAGTCAATTTTATTGACTCCCCCTTGGCTTGCTCTTTTAGCTGTTTGCTTGTTTTCCTGGCCTGCTACTTTCTGCCTACCCTTACACCCATTTCCCACGTTTTCTCTCCTGCTTCTTGCTTCTGTTCCAGGTAGCCACAGGAGAGTAACTTCCTGTTCCAGGTGCTGTGGATGACCTGATTTAAGATCCCATTGACCAGACTGAAAATTTTCCCAGCTCAGACTGCAGGTCTGGGGCAGTCCTGCTTGTCCCAGGATCACCGAGGCTCCACGAAGCTCCTTCCAGACCCCGTAGCTGTTCCAAGGTGATGAGGACAGGACATGCACATCCCAAGGAGACCATCAATCTCCCCCCACACTGGGCATACACAGATATGTCACTTGTTCTCAGCAGCTATTGTGAAACTCCGCACAGACAGTTGTTTATTATATTTGTCCCCTTTCCTATCTTGTTGTCCCCCAAGATCCCAGGCCTAGCTAAGACTGCACATCTTCTGACAACTCACCTCTGACTTAGACCTGTCACTTCACGACTCTTCCACCTCATCTCCACATCCCATTCCTTCACCTCTTCACTGCTTCATCCCAATTTCAAGCAACACAGATCACATCGAACAGCCAAGCAGTAAAAGGCTCCCAGCTAAGGACTGAGTCTCCATTCAGACCTTGGCCATTGTTCTCAAGGAGATTTTGCCTACAAACACATTTTCAAGGCTTGGTCCTTGCTCTTAATCTGCTGTCCCTGTGAAAGAGGACAAGTCTTGTCCTACCGCACAGCAACGATTCACAACCCTATATCCCCCAAAAGCTCCATGTCCATTTTAGAGGCTACTGCCACAGTGTCTGTCACTGTTTTCTGTAAGGTGTTTTCCCTGCTGCTCCAGTAATCTCCCGTCTTCTCTGATTCTGCAGCTTTTTCTTCCCCGTGTTCCTCGCGAGCCTGTACTCGTTCTTCTTTGTGCTCTGCTCTCTGATCACTGCTTCCCTCTCTTGTCATATTCTTCACTTGTGGAGTAACAACCTGTCACATTCATAACCTCTTTGCACCAAAAATGTTCTTTGATCTGTGTAAACTACATTTGATGCTGAAATCCTTGATATTAATATCTTTTGTTTGTGTGTCAATGTTCTCCAGAATCTAATTAAGCAATGTTTTGAGAGCATTATATATGTTTGAACAATTTGGCAGAGGAGACAATATGAGCTATTGACCTGCAAGGATAAATCGTGCTTGCAGATTCTAGGAATTCACACGTGCATGCTTCTTTATGCTATTTCTTCTGAAATATGTGCATTCGGAAAGAGGCCTTGCTTTGTAATAATCTCTGCAAGGCTTAATCAAGTATCTGCTCACACTCTTTACTGTAATTGCAGTGGCAGTTAGAGCAGGGCAAAATAGAAGCAGGTTTAAGCTAACCAACAAAAACAATAATAAAATAAAACAAAGAGCAAGTTCTACTCAAACGCTAATAACAGAGATTATTCAATCAATAGCCTCTTGTTATGAATGAATGGGCTAAATTGCCTTTGAATGATGTAAAGATTGACAAGGCACAGGTCAGCCTAATATAACTACTTACCCTAATTTGACTTCAGCGATTTGAAAAGCGGCATGGGATGGCAGCGGGGTCAAGCCCACCGCACGAGGGGGGTGGCTGGGTGCAGCGACGATGCCGAGCACGGCCTTGGAGGGTGCGCGGGGCTCCGCGGGAGACGGGGAGGCTCAGGACCTGGCAGCAAATGCTGCAAACCCCCGCTGGATTGGACCTTGAGAGGGTTTTTAGAAGAGGGAGGGAGGAAAAAGAGCAATGGCGAATTGTAGGAAGGTGAGGCAGAGAGACGGCACGGCACGGTGCAGAGCTGTGGTGTGAAATCATTGCTGGTCCTGCTCCACTTAAGGCAAGAAAACTGGACCATGCTTCTGAGTTTCCCCCACCTTGACAGTGAAGCCTGTTCAGATGTAGCTACCAGGTAAGAGTAGCTCCCGCCACTGGGTTTGGAGCCCAGCTTTCCCCATCCCTTTCACAGATACCTGCTGGTGGATAGAGGATGAGATACCAATGCAGGAGGGAGCAGAGATCTCAGAGCATGAAGCTAAGGAGCTGGAAACAAGTGAGCCCAGCGCATCAGTGATGACAGTGATACCCACCAGGTACTGGTGAGCGGCTCCACAGGCCTTCGCAATACCCGACTGGAAACGAGCTAAGAAATTCAGCTTGGAAAACAGGCACCTTTTGAATAGTGGGGATAATTCACCCCAAACCACCATCCCAACCCTGCTACAAGGCACAAACCCATGGCTGGAGCCACGAACATGTCTCTGCTCCCGGAGCAGCAAGTGCAAACCTGCGGGACATGTAAAATAAAGGGCACTGTTGCACAGGGGAGGCTTGATGCAAAGAACAGGCAGGCTTTTACTGCCAGCATCACCCCATCCCTCACCTCTGCTCTGCCCGTCCCGAAGAGCAGGAGCCCCCAGGGCTAAAGTCAAACTCCAGATGAGGGCCACCGGCCGACCCAGCCGTGCTCCCGGGGAGTCCTCTGCCTCCTGCCAAAATAATCAGCTCCCCGCGATGGATTTCCTCAGCCAGGTACCGGCACCGAGGGTGTCCGATCTGCCCACGCCTGCCACGCAGGATGCAGGGGGAAAAATGTTCTGGAGGGGAATTTGAGCTTTTCTAACAGTTGCCCAGTTTGCAGGATGGTTTTGTGCCCTTTTTCCTGTAAACAGATAATGTCCCGAGGTTGTGTACAAACATTTGCATCATGCGTTGGGCCAAGGCAGCAGCTGCTCAGGGTGGACGAAGGGCCACGGGCAGACTTCGCACGTCTTCTCTGTCTTTGCACGGGGAGAAACTTCCCTGAAGTGGACCAGTTTTCCAGCATTCGGGCATCCCGTGCCTGGTCTTCAGCAAGGCTGGGCTCCTCCAGAAACAGCACAGTGCCATCTGTTGGCTTCCTCACCCTGCGATGGAGCAAAATCCTCGAAAGCCCTGGGAAACTGGAGAAAACCGCGGGGAAAAAAAAAAAAGAAAAAAAATGTTACGTGCAGCCCGGGTTTCCCCAAGCTGCTGCTTGTCCTCCTCTCTGACTTCTGCAGGCAGAGATGATGGGTCTGGCAGTGTAAATACTTTGCTTTTCCATCTGATGCCTGGTGTTGCGTGTGAGCAGGGCCGCGATGCTGCTCTCCTCGTGGCTCTGCTTCTCCAGCGTTAATGGTGACAGCGACAGCTCAGTCTCACCGGGATACTGGATAATTAACTACCACCACCACCGCCACGCGCCGTGCCTCTTCCAGCACACCTTCTCGGAATCTTTTTCCAGGTGGAAAAGGAGAATTTTTTTTTTTCCAGGGATATGCAGATGTTGCGTGACCCTGCTGGAACTCCCAACATCCAGAAACCCTGGACAGATGGACAGCACAGGCAAAATGTGTCTGGGACTCACATACCTGCACAGTAAACCCGACGCATCCGACTTCGGCGCAGCAAACCGAGCAGAAATGGGCGTCTTCCGAAAAGGCTTCAGTTCGCTGTGCTCCTGGGTAAAGGAACGAGTGCCCTCGTCCTGGTCTACCTGCACCCGGGCTGTCTTGCTGCATTTTAGCTGGAAGCGCCTATGTCGAGGCGGTGGGTGGATTTATCACCGTGCATTGCTCGCGCGTCAGCTTCAGTGCTCAGGGATGATTCAGGTTGAATGGCTCTGAACAAATGCAGATTATAATACCGCTGTACAGGATTAAGGAACACGGCTCTGCTCTGAACATTTTTCATTGCATAAAGGAAATAAAGAAAAAAGATGCCAAAAAAGCTCTAAAATTCCTAAAGGAGGGAAAAAAATAATTTTTCTCTGATTTTTTTTTTAACTCGCTCTTTTTACTGTAAGTGAACATTTTGCAAGAAAACCCAGAGACAGTGGGCCCCATTGAGGAATTGAAGGATGCTGCCTGAGGCCAGGCAAGAAGCCCACGCTCCAGTCCCGATTCTGCCCCACCTCCTCTCCTGCCTTGAATTTTCCACCTGCAAATGCAGATAGCGCTGCTGTGCCCCTCCACCTCACGGGAGCAGCCCAAGGCTTCATTAGTTAGTACCTGCAAATGGACTTTGAAGATGTAAAGTGCTCCATAAATGTTAAATATTATTATTCTTACTACAAAGCAAGAAGTGAAAAGAGACAGTGATAAAGTTCAGCTGAAGAGCTCTCTTGTTACAGATAAAATAGTGTCTTGAATGATGTATGGATAGCAAGTTCACACCACCTCCACAGAAGAATGCAATTTCCACTGGAGTGGTTTCACTCTCTAAATTACAGTGAGTTCACACGTGACCAGAACAACCACTTTCAGTTTGCATGTGGCCTAAGCAGTGGAGAGGATGAGAGAGGGTGACGTTGAGGTGTCCCCATCCACGTCCATCTGCCTTAGTAGCTGGGCTGGGGGCTCTCCCCCCATCCTCAGCACCCGGTGTGTTTTCAGCAGCAGGACTTTGCTGCTCTCTACCCAGAAATGGCATTTTTTTCTGCTCTGGAAAGTGGGACTGGGAAGATCATTGTGAAGCGGCACTGCGTTATTTAATAAGCCAAGCTGGTGACTTAAGGCTGGGCGTCCCTCGGATCTCAGCCCTGGCACCGTGGCAGCTGAGGACGGGTCCTGCTTTTCGCATCCAGGTACTTGTCCTGACGACGGTGTTAGGGACACAGGCCAGGCCCCAGCGAGTCAGTCTGAGGGAAATCAAAGGCTTGTAACATTTTCTGCTTCCCTAACATTAAAAATAAGTGAGAGAAATGTTTGAGTCGCTATTTCCAAGCTGAGATGTTGTGCTTGTTTCTGTGCTGTCCCGGGGGATGAGCTGGAGCACGCGGGGGACAACTTGCACATCAGCTCTAGCCACCTTGGCAAGGAAAGGGTGATTTCTTTCTGGAGTTTTCTTTAGTTTTTGAATGCAATTAGACCCAAATTTTAAAGAAAATAATTTCCTGATCCGCTCCTTCATCACTACTAAACGCTCAAATATTTGAGAAATGCACAAAGGGCAGCAGCATCCAGTGGTCCAAGCTGTATTTTGGGAGTGAGGATTCTGCACGCCAGGGTGAGCCTAAGCAAGGCAGTGGCCAAATCTGTGCCTCGGTTTCCCTTCCCATGAGATGCAGCTAACACCTATTGACCCATGTGCAAAATGCTTTTGAAACCATGCATGAAAGGCCTTACACAAGTAGTTATTAATATTAATAATAATAATTGTTGTTGTTACTAAGCCAACTATAAAAATAATTTTTCAGAGAAACAAAGTACCCTGTCTCCCAGTGATAGATTACAGAGATGCTAGAAATTACTCACAGTATGAAGCTGGTTTCCAGTCTGGTTCCTTTCAATAAATTATAGACCTGGGCCCTGAGTGTATACAGTTTACCAAAGTAAATTCAAAACAGGCAGAAAGTATATTCTCCCATCAATTTTGCTCATGATCATTTGGGGTTTTCTCCTGAGAAGTTCAATATCGCCCAGCAGCTTCCCAGCACCTTTTGCTGGGGCTGGCGGGGACGTGGCAGGGCAGCCGGTCCCAGGCTGTGCACGGGCAAACAGGGATCCCGGTGCAAGCGAGAGTCCCTGTCCAAAGAGGGACATGTCCGGCCACCCCATGCCCATGAACCGCTCAGCCCTCGCCCGCTGCACCCGGCTGTGCCCCACGACCTTACCAGGGTGGCTGCAGCTCCCCGTGCGCCATCTTCTTTTTTTATGAAATTTTTTTTCATTTTCAGGTTTCGCCGCCCTTGTTTATCCGCTAAATTCCTTCCAGATGGGGCTGCCGCTTCTCCTCCTTCCTTCACGCCGGTGCCACGCGAGCGGCGTGCGGAGGCTGCCCATCGGCAGGTGTAGGGCAGAGCGCAGCATATGCCGTGGGTTTGGCAGCGCCGGCTGCGGCGGCAGCTTCTGCGCGCGTCTCGCCGGGCAGCGCTCAGCTGGGACCTGGCGCCGCTCGCAAACACCATCTGGCCTTGGCAGGCCTGCCACCCGAGGAGCCTCTCCCGCACCGGCAGCACGGATGGACGGACGGTGCCAGCCATGCTCGGCGCGGCCGAGGTGCCGCAACGCTGCTGGGGATGGGGCTCGGAGAAGGGACTGAGGGGTTCATTGCTGGGAGCATGACCCTGTGCACAGGGGAGCCTTCGGCAACCCTCAGCTGCACTAAAACAACTCAGGCATCATCTCCGTGGCCCCCCAGGAGCCCCTCAGTCCCTCTGGCATCAGACAGTGGGGCAGTGGCACTGGGAGGCTCCTCGGCACTTCAGGGAGCCCTCCCAGGAACAACAAGAGGGCTCCAACAGATCACGGCGAGGCAGCAGCCCCTGTTTCCAGCTCAATGCAGGCAGGAGAGAAGCCACAAGCGGGAATTATTTATGGCAGAATGAGTCTCTCTGCTCAGGAGGTCTGCCCTGGAAAGCTGCCCTGTGCCTCTGACTGGCACAGTGCACCTGGGAGAGGGGGGTATTGATGCAGCACCCCATCGCCTGCTCCCTTTCACACTAAGTACCGGCACTAAAACCATTTCTGGATGTCTGGAGTAACGTCAAAAAAAAAAGGAAAGAAAAAAAGACATCTGAAGCCTGCATGGCAGTCTGACAAACTCCATCACGCAGAGTCTACGGCTACTACAAATACATGCAGGCTATGTCCCACTCTAGGATTTCAGAACAAACATGAGCCCATTTGGTTTGCTCTGTGTGATGCTCACACATCTTGCCTGCACCTTGATTGTAGCCCCATGTCTCCCACCCACCCTCCACGAAAGCCCTGCTCCTGCCCTTGCTCGCAAAACTCTTCCTTCTGAAGACAGCCAGGAAAAGGCTTGCTTGACCCAGCACGTTCAATGCCAAATGCTGGGACCAGTTCTGGCTTGGAAGCACCCAAGTTGCAGCAAGAAGCACCTCTGCATTCGCCGAGATGGCCAGCACTCCCAGCTCCCTGCCAAAATCCAGTTGCATCTTATGAACACAGTTGCAAAGGAAAAGGGCACGGGAAGCCGGTGGGGGAGGCGTGCTTTGCTCCCCTCCACGTGCAGCGAGGGACCATTTCCATCTGCTGGGACAGCCTCTGCAAAGCCCGGCTTTCACAGGAGGGGACATACAGGAGACAAAACTTTCTAGAATGAGCTGGGCTTGCAAACATCCTGTCTTCCCATGGAAAAAAGGATTTTTTCCTCCCCTCACCTCAGCTATAACATCATCAGGAGCAGCAGCTGTTGTGAATCAGCAGGGTAATGCACATTTTGGCTCCCGGTGGGACTCTTTCCAACTTGCTTGCCCACGTGAAGCCCACGTGAACAGCCTGGCTTCATCAGGACGTCTCTCGCTCAGCAGTTGTTTGCTTCCTGCTTGCCCAGGGTGGGCACCCTGCACTTCAAGGGTTTATTCTGCATACGCTGCGTTACGTCTTCTCGGAGAATACGGTCATCGTGCCCCTTTCCATCTTCACTGAGTGGTGAGGGCCAGGAGCTTGGAGAAAGGCTTGGACTGCAAATCTGGATCCATAACTAATACTAGGAAATGACCCACTGATGCCGTCGCAGCCTCCCCGTGCTGCAGGTCTGCGTCAGCTGGACCAAGCGCTGCCTGCTCTGCCAGGAGGGCATCTGAACCCCTCTGCCATCCCTTATCACAGCGAAAGAGCTACACCGCCTCTTGTAACAGCCCTGACATCTTTCAGAAGACAACAGACACCCCAGCTGACAGCACAAGCACAGACAGTGTTGGCTGTGAGCTCTCACATGGGGAACGTTGCAGGGACCAGCTCCTTACAGCACCCCATTTTTGCACACATCAACAATGTGATGATTCAGCAGATGAATACCAAGCACTTCAGGTGGGAGCCAGTGAGCCTGTACCCTTCTCCGTTTAGATTCATGCCCAGTCATCCCAGCAATGAGCTCTCCTGCCCACAGAATCACAGAATGTTAGGGGTTGGAAGTGACCTCTGTGGGTCACCCAGTCCAACCCCCTGCCGAAGCAGGGTTACCCAGAGCAGGCTGCACAGGACCTTGTACAGGCAGGTCTTGAATATCTCCAGAGAAGGAGAATCCACAACCTCTCTGGGCAACCTGAGAGGTTGTGGCCCATCAAAGCTCTGTAGGAGCTGTGTTGTTCTTTCCTCATGAAGATCTCCATGGCCATAGACCGAATTGCAACTAATATTCCCGGTGTTGTTACTGGGCATCACGGAAGCCACATGCCTCCAGGGAGCAGCCACCCAGAGATTATGAAAAGCTCCGGTTTTACTCCATTTCTGCAGGTGAGGAGGCGTCCTGGGTCTAGAGCTGAGCAGGCAGGGGCTCTGGTCCCTTCTGTTCTCCTGTTGGCTGCTTCTGGTCCACCTCCCAACCTTCTTCCTCCCTTGGCAGCTCCTCAGCATTACCCATTCAAACCCTCCCCCCCCCCACCATTGACTCTGCAAGGGAGAACAGACTCCCTTTACAGGACTGCTGAGATGAAATGCGGCTTCGAGATGGTGGAGCAGCTCAAGTGGGGTCAAGGCAAGTGGCAAGAGGCAGGAGAGATGGAGACTAGAAAAGGGGATAAAAAACACCATCTACAAATAAATAAAGACTTGCAAAGCTCTGAGAAAAATGAATGAAGGGAAAGTCAACACAGTTTCCCTCTGCTGAGGTCCCCAGGAGATGAAACCACTGAAGTTGCTCTCACCTACCATTCTGCCCAGGCCCAGCAGTGAGGCGAAGCTCTGAAACTTGCTCTGTCTGTCTGTATGGAGGAGGTGAGATGGATGCAGTATCTACCACCGAGATCTTAAGCTTAACTCGACTGCAGCAAAGCAGCCACTGAGCTCCAGTGCTCCAGGGTGCAGACAACGGGTGCTGACCATGCGGGCAACCATCGCCTGCCTCTGCCCCGGCACTTCTGCCATCTCCCAAGAAAATTCCCATTTCTTCCTAGCCAGGTCCACTGGAAAGCAGCTCACCAGTAAAAACAGCTTGCACCCACCTAAAGAGACACTGCGACATCAGCTACTGCAAGTGACTTTCTGGTGTGTTCAAAGCCAAGTGACACAACGGGACGGCTTGGACCTTGGGACCCTGCCATCCTAGACAAAGTGGTGCGTCAGCTGTGCAACTGCACAAGAAAGAAGCACGCAAAGTCCCGGCTGCAGTGGAGCAGAGCATCTCACAGGGTCTGTTTGCTGCTATTTGCCAGCAGATTCTGGTTGAAGTTGTACTGACACAAATCCAACTGCAGGACAAGCGTCAGTGACACTACCCCCAACCTCACCAGTGCATCCGCTGGGACCTACCAGCGTAACAAAGCCAAAGATGACTGCTATTTCCCTCTCGCTTGAAGAGGAAATTGTCTGATTTCTTCCTTGCCAGATCCTACTCTCCAAACTCAGGCAAAACAAACCGGGTTTTGTCAGACCCCTGTGTGCCAGACACTGCGAACCCACGGCAGCAAGGCAGTGCCTGCTCTGCAGACGACTCTGTGCAGCACAGCTATATACATATATATACAACACACACACACACATTTCTCCACTACATAACTGGTTATTTTGCACGTAGAGCAGCTTAAACACAGGCCAACCTCAAACTTATCTTGAAGCACTTCAGCTCGCAGGCTTTTCTAACAGCCTGGCTGCCCCTCAGGGCTCCGTCTAGCCTGGGAGGACGCTGACAAAGGAGAAAGCAGAATGACAGATGCTCCCCACGCACAGAGGCAAACAGAGATGGGACGAGGGGAGAATGGGAGCCTAAAGGGGAAGAAAATGAGCTTGCATGCATACACACACACGTGCACACAAAGACAGGCAAGACAAAGAGAAGGGGGACAAGCAAAAGGAGCGGAGCTGGAGAAAACCACCCTAGGTGCTTAGCGAGGGCCACTTGCAGCAGCATCTCATGCTGCTTCATGACATCCATCCAGAGCAGAGCTGGAGAAAACCACCCTACACACTTGGCAAGGGCTGTTTGCAGCAGCATCTCGTGCTGCTTCGTGAGATCCATCCGGGACATCTCTGCGTCGGTGAACCAGAATCCTGACGCCAGCCCCTTTGATAAATATTTATCGCGCCTGGCTCTCTATCACTTCAGTTTCCACCAGATTAACCTTGATTCTTCTGACAAAAAACGCCCTGATGTTCTGCCTGCCACACACATGCCGCGCTGACCTTCCTTCTCCAGATTCCCCATGACCCTTGCTCCTGCTCAGCTACAGGGAGAATTTGCTCTCATCAGTCGGGACTGGATTTCTCCCATGCCATGTAAATAATTTAGAGGCACAAGCATCCATGGCACTGCTTATGTGCAGCCCAAACCCAGTGCCAGGAATCTTGGGAAAAGGGCCCAATAATATTGTACCAGTCCAAAGTAATTAAAGTGCTTCATTACATATAAATTTGTAATTAAACACTTTAACGTAATCATCCCGCACAGCACGATTCCTGATGAATTAATTAAAAGAACTCCAGAAATTAATGTTTTACTTGTCACCATTGTTGTGCTAGCTGTAGCCGTCTCCCCGACTATTTCTGCAGCATGTTGTGAAGTAATTATACAATTACTGGGGAACGGGAAGGCCCAAAGTCCCAACAGAGGAGAAACCTGAAACAAAGTGGAAATAGCAACCACAAAAGGCAGCAGCAGAGCCAGTCTCCCCACCTCCAGCCCCAGCAGAGGGGAGGTGGAGAGAGGAGTGGAAGGATGAGGTTTTCACCAGCTCTGCATCATGGCTGTGTTCTCCCAGGTGGGAACGTCTTGCTCGCGCCCATGTGTGTGCACGGGTGCGCTCTCCTGCTGTCTCAGCTTGGCTTCCCTCACCCCATGCAAGTGTCCTTCACCCCCATACCCCGTCCTTGTTCTGCAGAAGCAGGGCGGTCACACCAACAACCGCCCCTCTCCATTTGTGTCCACCTATTTCCCTGCCTCAGTTTCCCCCACCTTCTGCACCCTCCTCCTACAGCTCAGGGTTTGCTGCCCCGGGGGGGGGGTCCTGCCAGGCCCTGTCTCCATCTGACCCTCTGTCCACCCAGACCTCCTAAAATCCCTCCTTTGTGCCCTACATTACACCGGGCTTCGTTTTCCTTTCTCCACCCCCTACCTCCAGACACAGATGAACAATTTGGTCCCCTCAGGGCCAGCCACATCCTTCCCACCTCAACAGCTTCATTCCAGTGCCACCGGCAGCGTGTCCCCCCCTCCCGATGGGACTGAGCCCCAGGACATGCCTCCTGCAGCGGTGAAAGGGTTAAGGCTGGACTCAAATTGAGTCGCTGGATGCAGTGGGTGGTGGTGCCCGTCCATCTGACCGTGCGTGTGTGCATGCATACATCTGCACACAGCGTGAGGCTCGCTGGCCAAAGAATACTCCGGGGCTGTGTGGCGCGATGCACACGGGGTATTCCTGCAACGCCAGAGCCTGGGCTCTGACCTGCTGTTGCAAGGAAAAACGTATAGACGTGCGTACATAGAAACCCAGAGGTGCACCCGTCCTGCCGCAGGAGCTGGGTGCCCATCAGTATGCATGCGAGGAAGGGCTGCTCAGCCGGCTGCGGCGGGTGGCCAGTGTCCGGTGAACCTGGACAAGCCCTGGCAGGACCCAGTCGAGGTGGCGGGTGGCATGGAGCCACACTCAGTGCCCCTCAGCGGGGTGCCCTTGTTTTAGCAGGATTTCCAGCACCGCCCAGACACGTGGCTTCACATCTCTCCTTGCTGCCAGGGCTGCTGGCAACTCCAGCCGCAGGGACTGTCAAATGGGGTCCACGTGAGAGGGAACCCCAAGGTAAACCCCTCTTCTGCCACCCCATGAGCTGGGTGGGCAGCAGAAGGGGTGATTGCGGTGGGTGCTGGCCCACATGCTGCATAACAGCATTTAATCTCCTTAAAAAAACTTCACCTGTACTGCAGCACTCAGTCCATACTGAAAAGCTCCCAGTAAGGCAGAGGCTCTCCTGTTGTGTGTTTCCCGTGAATGATATTCCCAATACCGGTTCCTACTGGTCCCTGGACCCCAGGAACATCCCTTATTACCCTGGGTACCATCTCTGGTCTCACCTGGATGCACCAACGCTGCCACATTTTCACAAGTCCCTGCTTGCAGCCTGCGCCTTGGCGTCAGGGCAGTCAGTGGCTTTGGGTTTTTTCTTGCCATTATTTTCTGCCCATCTGAAAAACATGAAATACAGCTCAATTTTACAGCGCCACAGGGACAGGGACCCAGCAACTCCCCCATCAAGGCTCAGAGACTCGTGCAGTGTGTGCCTCTGTTTCCCCATCTAGACATTACGCTTAACCGGGGCTGTATGAGTTAACATTTGTACAGTTCTTTGAAAAAGGAAAGTGTTCAAGGCTTTAAATACTGCCAGTGGGAACAGATCAACAAGATTTCTAACCCTTCTGAAAAATTAAAGCTTTTGCCAATTAAGCTGGCAAACGCATGGACGTGAATCTAAAAACCTCTTGAGCTCGAGACCAAGACCGAAGGCCCCTGAGAACAGCCTCTCCTGGCTGCTCCTCGCACTCCTCCCGCTCACCCGTGTCAGAAATGCATCAAGTAACCGAGCTATGAGCCTTTTTGGCAGACACGTACTTGAAACATAACTAGGCTACAGATATAACTGCAGCGGAGCCACCGCTCTGGACATTTAAATGGACACCATTAACGTGTAGATAATGTCGTCTCCTAGATTGCTTGAACTGGTATTGCAAAAATGTCACAGTGAAGCATAATTTCCTTTAATTTTGCAATTAGACCTGTAATTTGAGTTGCAGCTTTGATGCCACAAGCTATCAATGATCTCCACACGCATACCCACACCAGCATACGCATTGCCTGTGCCTGGGGGATGTCGACTGCTGCAGGGGTTAAGTCGCTGCTCCGAGTCTGCTCTGGGCTGCACCTCTGCTGAAGGTGTGAGGTGATGCTCTCCTGGAGGACTCCCAGATTTGAGTGCAAAATTTTACGCAACGCAAAGCAATCTGCACAGCCCACCCCTACACCCTTTCCGGGCAGATCTGCACCTTTGCAGGCTGAGCTGACGATCAGCAGCAGCCCCAAGACAAAGACCCTGGCAATAACCACGGCTCGGCAAAGGGGAAGGGCAGTGCCCTTGGAGGGGGCAGTGGGCTTCTCTGGAGTCACGCAAGCCGAAGGAACACAGTGTGGGGCAGCAGCAAAACAGCCCAACACCACGATGACAGATGGTGAAGCAAATCACTCAATAACTGAACGTCCTTTTCCCTTCCAGGCTGACTTTCACCCTGGGATGTCCCCACTGACTTTGGTTCAGCCACACGCAGCTCAGTGGTTTCCCTGCAGAAGACAAACCCATCGTACCTGCTCGGTGTGTCTCTGTCTGCTGGGGACGCAGCCCTGCCCCGGTCCCTTCGAGCGGTGTTGTTGGAGACGTGCAGCACGGACACTGCTCCCCGGGCCCTGGGAGGGAGCGCTCACCCACCTCTGCAGCACGCTCATCTCCAGCGTGTGGGTGAAGGTGTTAAGGATATGCGGGGAAGGATAAAAACCGTGTGTGTGCAAGCACAGAAAGCACAGGAGCAAAGTTTTACTTACATGCCAGCCCTTGGCTGGACACGGGGAAGGGAAGGAGCCCACACTATCGCATGAACTGTGAAAACAAGAAGCCACCAACCACCCTCGCGTGTGCGCAGGGGCACAGATGGGTGAATACAACAGGCACACGTGTCGCGACGCACAGGTGCCCAAGCAGAGCACCCGAAGCAAAGCCACAGGGCGCTTGGGCAGCAGTTTCTGGTGAAGCCATTTCTCCCACAGGTTCGGACCTCGCTGCACACCCAGCACTGTCTCCTCGGAGAGACACGGCAAAACGCCCGTCAGAGCCCCGCGGAGGGTGGGACTGGGTACGCGGCAGTTTGGAGGTGCCAGCTCAAACCTCCGCTCTCCGACCGACCCATGCAACCTGAAATAAGTCACTTGGTGTCCCCGTGGGGGTGGGAATAACCCCGCTGTCGCTCCCCTCTGTGCGGCTGAGCCGGGGCTGGGGTGCAGCCCGGAGGGGCTGTCCTGTCCCCCCGCCTGTGCTAACCCTAGGAAGGGTCCGGCTCACGGAGCCAGAGGCCCCTTCTTCACCCTGCCCTGGTCCCCAGTGGAACAATTTACCTTTCGGAGCAAGTCCAAGATATTAATTAAGATAAATCTACCTCAATTTTGAGATTCTCTTATCATGTAATTTATCAAAATTATGTTAATTATTTCTGTAGGGCAGCAAAATTATTACCTCTTCCGTGTCTGATTTGTATTAATATTCATAATTTAATAATTCAGCATCCAAGCCATCTGGTTTGGGGAGCCACGATCCTTCCCCTCCCTCCGCCAGAGCCAAAATGCTCCCGTCTCCCTGCTCCGGTGCCCGCCCAGGCAGCCCCTGACAGCTCCCAACCAAAACCGTGCCACCGGCTCCTGTCAGCGCCGGCATCAGTGTCCCCACGGGTCCCACCGAGCCTGCCATGGCGGGGTCCCGATCCCCCGGGGAGGGGGAGCAGCCCCTTCCCCTGCACCGGGCTGAGCCTCTGTCACCAGCGCTGTCTCAGCCCGGCAGGTGAGCACAGCTGAATTGACATTTTCCACACTTTGTGATTTTTACACTGTAATTTGACATAATTAATGCCTACATTACTGCTGATAATTTAGCTAGTTAATTAAACTCGGAGGAGATAATTAAGGAGAGGCTACTGCTTGGACTGCTAATTGTTTTTGTCATTATTTTAGGGGCCCGACAGCTGCCAGCTGAGTCATCCTCCCCATCAGCTGATGGCCGCACGTGACCGCGGTGCCGTGGGCGCTGGGCTCGGGGCTGCCGACGGCTCGATCCACCATGGCTTGGCCAGGAGCCAGCGTCCACCGGCGTCGCACCACGCAGATGGCGAGCACGGCTCTGCCAACGCACGGCCCCGGCGCTGCTCTGACCCAGGGCAGGTGCCCCCCAGTTTGGTGCTGGAAGAGGAGAGATGGTGAGAGGTGTTCGTTGAGGAAGAACTGAGGGGTGGACAGGAGAGCGGCATCGAGCGTGCTGGGGAGGGCAGATAGCAAGGATGCTCAGGTCATCAGTCTATGAAATGCCCCAGGTGCCATCAGCTCGTGCTGCAAAGGGGTCCCAGCACGCTTTGGGACTCATGTAGAAGCAGGACACCGGCCACCCAGCCAGCCGGAGAGCAGAGCCAAGACCTGCAGTTCCCTGCACAGCAGTGCCAAGTGCTCGCCCTGGCTCTGGGGAAAGCCCGTCAGCCTGCAAGTCCCAGGGCAGGCAGGGGAAGAAGGGCAGCAGTGGGTCCCTTGTCCCTATGTGGGTGGCTTCCCTCTTAACCCCACAGCATTCAGCCCAGCCCTGGCTGCACCGTGCTGTGCTGCAGCAGCACGGGCCTCCTCCTTCTCAGGTGCTCTGGCTTCATCTTTAACCGTGGGTAAATCCGAACACTTACTGAAAGGAAAAGCAGATGGACGGCAGTCTGGTCCCCGAAGAGAAAACTGCGTAGTTGGAGCTGAGTGCCTGCTCCCCACCGCACTCCTCATCTCGTGGAGCCCTCTGCCAGCCTCGTCAGTGCGGTCCCACGCTGCCCACCCTAAGCCATCCCCTGCAAGACTTCAGCCAAAGCCCCAGCACCTGATACCGGCACCAAGCTCAAAGCGACCTCTTGCTTGTGCCTCTTCCATGCCAGGCCACTTGTTCCTTCATCCTGATCAGCAGAGACCTAAAATTGGAGGGGGAGCAAAGGAGCCCATCCCCTGTGGCCGGTTGGGATCTGTGGGAGCAGAGCACAACCGGGCATTCCCCCTCCCTCCCCACAGACCAGGGGGAGGAAGGCAGCTTGAAGGACAACCACGACCTTATTCCTGCTCCATAGCAGCTGGAGCAGCTTTGTCTGGTTTTCCTGATCTGCAAAGCCCCCACAGCCTCACCCAGCCCACCTAGCAGCACCACCCCACAGCCCCTGACAGATAGCATCCCTCCCCACCACAGGCAGCCCAGTCAGGCTGTTCACTGCTGGAGATTTCTTTCCACCCTCTGCCTTCTGGCAAGCTTAGTGCTCTGAGCTGGAGGCCAGCTTGACATCTCAATCCAGAGATTAGGACGGAGACTGGTCACTTCCCAGTTCTGGCGAACACCCTTCAAATAATTTGATTAATCATCTTAGCCCCACTTGGCGCAGTTGGCATCCTCCAGAATCAAAGCCTCTCCTGAAACGCTGTGTCAAAAACCCATAAAGCTGCTGTAAAGGTTCAACCAAGCATGGACCAAAGCAGAAGCCGGTACTCCAGAGGCTGTGCACTGGGTTGGCTAAATACTCCCTCTAAATATCTCTACAGCTAGCAGTCAGAGACATATGAGATGTGTTACAAATTGCGCAGGGACTGCTTTCCTTCTCTCACTGTTAGGAGGAGATCTTTTTTTTTTCCTCCTGCATTTCTATTTATCACAACACAAAAAAGAAACGTGCCAAAATGGGTTTATATTTTCGCTTGGAACAACAACATTTGGACAGCCCCAAGGATAGCAATTGCAGCAATCATGAAAAAGTAACACTTTGCGCTTCTGTAGTCCCTTTCATCCAAGCATCTCACAACACTTCGCAAACGCTGGCCCTGATCCTGCGGGGACCCACGCACATGGATCATCCTACACAGGAATTTATTCCGCTGGGTTCAGCAAATCAGGACTGCGGCGCTCTGCAGGGCTCTGGAGTTGTTCACCTCCAAGCTCACCGAGTCAGCTGCTCCATCAGCACTCACGAGTGCATCCTGAGGTACTCGTTGATATTTAAGTCTGAGTTCCTGGAGTCAGGGGATTGTGTTTCCATTTTTCAAACCTCTCTAGTCTGTCATCTTGGTGCAGTCCCTACAACAGGAATCCTAAAAGCCCAGAAAGCAAAAGAAAAATAAGACAAACCAAACGTACTCTCTATCCAGCATAGTGCTCTTTCGCAGGCCCATCTCTCTTTGGAATCATGCTTCAGCATTTCTGTATTTATTTTCACCAGAAGAAACCAACTCATGCAGTCCAATACTCATAAAAGAATAAACCCAGCTGATCTGAAACTGCTGAAGGAAAACTATGGCAGAGAGAGCAACTTGCCAAAATCTGCAGCAGTGAAAAAAATAAACCTCAAATGTCCTTGTTCCCAGTGCCTTCCCCTGCCAGAAAGACAACCATGGTCCAAACAGTTCAGGGTTTGGTTGGAGTTTCTGCTGTCATTATTTTCTTGCTTAAAATCAAAAAAGTTTTCTTTCTTGCTATAACATAGAATCACAGAATGCTTTGAGTTGGAAGGGACCTTAGAGGCCATCTAGCCCAAGCCCCCTGCAGTGAGCAGGGACATCTTTAACCAGACCAGGTTGCTCAGAGCCCATCCAACCTGACCTTGAATGTCTTCAGGGATGGAGCATCTCCCACCTCTCTGGGCAACCCGTTCCAGTGTTTCACCATCCTCGTAAAAAACTTCTTCCTTACATACAGTCTACATCTACCCTGCCTTAGATTAAAACCATTACCCCTTGTCCTATCACAACAGGCCTTACTAAAAAGATTGTCCCCATCGTTCCTACAGGCCCCCTTTAAGTACCGAAAGGGTGCAATAAGGTCTCCCTGCAGCCTTGTCTTCTCCAGGCTGAACAGCCCCAGGTCTCCCAGTCTTTCCTCACAGCAGAGGTGTTCCAGCCCTCAGATCATTGCTGGGGCCTCCTCTGGCCCCACTCCAACAGGTCCGGGTCTGTCCTGTGCTGAGGGCTCCAGAAGGGCAGAATCCCCTCCCTTGCCCTGCTGCCCACGCTGCTGGGGATGCAGCCCAGGGGACGGTTGGCCTTTTGGGCTGCAAGCGCACATTGGTGGCTCATGCCCAGCTTTTCATCCACCAGTAGCCCCAAGCCCTTCTCAGCAGGGCTGCTCTCAACTCCTTCACCCCCCAGCCTGCATCGACACTGGGGGTTCCCCTGACCCAGGTGCAGGACTTGGCCTTGTTGAACCTCAAGAGGTTCACACAGGCCCACTGCTCCAGTTTGTACAGGTCTCTTTGGATGACTTCCCATCCCTCAGGGGTGTCAACTGCACCGCTCAGCTTGGTGTCATCTGCAAACTTGCTAAGGGTGCACTCGATCTCGCTATCTATTAATGAAGATATTAAACAGTACTGGTCCCAGTACAGACCCCTGAGGGACACCACTTGTCACTGATCTCCATTTGGACATCGAGCTGTTGACCACTACCCTCTGGATGTGACCATCCAACCAATTCCTTACCCACTGAACAGTCCACCCATCAAATCCACATCTCCCAGTTTAGCGACAAGGATGTTGTAGGGGACTGTGTCAAAGGCCTTACAGAAGTCCAGATAGATCACATCCATAGCTCTTCCCTTGTCCACTGATGTAGCCATTCCATCATAGAAAGCCACTGGGCTGGTCAGGCAGGACTTGCCCTTGGTAAAGCCATGCTAGCTGTCTCAAATCACCTCCCTGTCCTCCATGTGTGCCAGCATAGCTTCTAGGAGGATCTGCTCCATGAGCTCCTGAGGCACATCAGCCAATTCTCTCAGGACTCTGAGGTGCATCTCATCAGGTCCTGTAGATTTGTGTATGTTCAGGTTCCTTGGGTGGCCACTAATTTGATCTTCCCTTACAGTGGCAGGGGCTTTACCTCCCTGGTCTCCATCTTGCGGTCCATCAGCTTGGGAGGGGTGAGGAGAGAGGTTGCCACTGAAGACTGAGGCAAAAAAGTTGTTGAGTACCTCAGCCCTCTCCTTGTCTGTTGACACTAGGTCGCCATTCTTGTTCATTCAGAGGGGTATGCTTTCTTTAACCTTCCTTTTCTAGTTGACACACCTGTAGAAGCCCTTCTTGTTATACTTTGCATCCCTTGCCAAGTTCAGCTCCAGCCACGCCCTGGCCCTCCTGACCCCATCCCTACACAACCAGGCAGCATCCCTATAGTCTTTCCAGATTACCTGTCCCTGCTTTCATTGCCTGTGCAGTTCCCTCTTGCTCTTTAGGTTGACCAGCAGGTCTCGACCCAGCCATGCTGGCCTCTTCCCCTCCTTGCCTGACTTCTTACACCTGGGGACTGAGAGCTCTTGCGCTCTGTGGAAAAAGATCTGCCAACTCTGTTCTGCTCCCCTGTCCCTGAGGACCATTTCCCAGTGGATCCTACTGAGTAACTCCTTGAAGAGCTGGAAGTTTGGTTTCCTAAAATTTAGGGTCCTGACTATATGCCTTTCCCACATCCCTGAGGACTGTGAACTCCACCAACGCATGATCACTGCAGCCCAGGCTGCCTCCAGTCTTGATGCCACTGATGAGCTCACTTGCATTAGTGACCACCAGGTCCGGTATTGCATCCCCTCGGGTAGGGGTGTCTATCACCTGGCTGAAGAAGTTATCCTCAATGCACTCCAGGAGTCTCCTGGATTGTCTACAGCTCACCGTTCTACTTTTCCAGCAGATGTTGGGGTGGTTGAAGTCCCCCAGCAAGACAAGAGCCTGCAAGCATGAAGCCTCCTGGAGCTAGAGGAAGAAGACTTTGTCAGCAGGCTCCCCTTGATCTGGCGGCCTGTAGTAGACACCAACCACAAGGTTCCCTTTGTTGTCTCGGTCTCTAATTCTTACCCGTATGGTTTCGACCTGCTCATGGCTCTTGCAGGGCTCCTGGGGGTCATCCTCCCCAGTCGAGACCTTGTGAGTCTTCCCTTTGGCCTCAGGCTCAACACGTCCATGGAGAACACGCCATCGCTAACAGTGAGACAGCAGAAGACAATTAGCATTCCCTGCCTGACAAGGCTATTGCTACAGGAGCAGTTTCCTTAAGCATGAAGAGGTGGTTCCTTCCTCTTCGCACTGCAAGCCCAGCCTCATCAGGACACCATATTCATCACAAGTGTAGGGACAATGGTGGTTTTGCAAAGATCTGTGGACAAGCCATTGGCAGTGCATCACGGGGACAGCTCAGCTGAGCCGGAGATGCTCCCCGCAGAGGCTCCTGAACAGCACCCAGGGCTTCAAGGGGCAACCTGAAGGTGTTTGCAGCTACCCTGGGAAGTGTGGTCCGAGGTGCCCAGCTACCAACCAGGGCTGACGGCCCTTCAGACCTGTTTTCTTCTCTTGGCAGGACTTCCAGCAAGCCACGCAGCCTCTCTCTGCCCCAGTTCCTTTCTCTGTGAGGAAGGACATATTTGACACACTTGGAGATCTACAGCTGAGCAGCGTAGCAGCCTGCGGTTAAAACCTGGCAGAATTTCAAATCACCCTTTAACCTCTCTTACCTCTGTGCTATCTTCCAGTGAAATGAATCTCTCATATCTGCCCAGTCCAGAGTCTTCGTCCCAACAGAGACAGCTTCAGCCTTGCCACCCCTGACCCCCTTTTCCTCCTCGCTCCTTCCTGTGCACTCGCGCAGGCACACGTACGAGGGAAGAGTGCCCTTAGCACTGGAGGAGAGCGAGATGCAAAGGAAGAGCATTAGGTGGAATAAGAGATAGCAAAAGCACAGACCTATCAGACGTCTCCAGGCAAGATAACACGATAAATAATCAATCAATCCCTACAAAATCTTTAAGTGCTTGATGTATCCTCCTGCAAATTGAATCACTTCTCCTACCAGGAAGTTCTCTCTTGTAAATAAATGAGAGCAGAAATGGCCCATATTGAAAAATAATGTTGTTAAAACCACTGATTAAGTTTTACACAAGCATATGAGAGCAAACTAAAAGGTTTTAGCTTTTTAATTTAAGAAATGAGGAATATGATATAATTTCAATTTGTGATGAGATAAGATGTTCTCGATATTGTGGCTTCAATTGGATTATATCCTAATGTACTTTTATAAAGTGTCAGGCTAGCTGCAGATTAAGGTATGTGTGTAATATTCTTTATTAACAATTTAATGGACTTGCTTTCACTCTATCCATCTTAATCAGTGTTTCCAGTCCACCTGGGAGATCTAGTTAGTGTAGAACCTGAAACTCCAACCTGATGAAAGAGGGAACTCAGTGATCCATCAGTGTCAAAAACAAGAGGGAAGCACTGATAAAAGACTGTTGAGGATCATCTTTAACCACCTGTCATCAGCACCACTCCAAAAGCTCTCAACAACCACTCTCGGAGTCGCTCAACGAGACATATGCCCCCCTCAGATCTGCAAACTTCCCCTGCCAGAACATTACAGGGGCTTTTGACAACAGGCAGGACTTCCTGGATCACGAAACCCATTTGCCTAATCTTGAGGTACCTGCTCCTATAATCCTGTTACACATTCAAACGCCAGTGCAAGAGCAGCCTGGTTGTGTGGACTTTCCAGCGTCCATAGTTTCTGCTTTGGCACTTAGGCACTTCCATCTCATTTCCCTCTGAAATTTATTCATGACTGGTTTGTATCTGCATGTTCTGGTATCAACACTGGCCTTTAGCTTAACCCGCTCCTCTCCCTCCCTTGTGTTTATCTGCCTGTGCAATCATATCGCCTCTCGGCCTTCATTTTGTTAGGTTAAATAAGCTGTGCTTGTTTAGTTGCCTCTCACAAAGGGGCTTTCCGACACCTTCCCCACTCTAATGACCTGTCTCTGCACCTCTTCCAGCTTTCAAGACTGTACACAGGACTCAAAGTCCCACCATGCAAAGTTTTCCATCTCTCCTGGAAATGCCATCTCTCCAGATAGCTCCAAGCACCATTTTATTTAAGCAGCCACTCCCCAGCTGGCTTGTGCTCTCCAAACACCCACCTTTCCCAGCCTCAGACACCCCAGGAGGCGTAACTGCTCCACCCCAATCAAGGCCTTTCATGCTGCAGGTCTTGGTGAGAAATTGTTATTTCACACGCATGCCGACCCACCACGGGGTGACCACGATGGTTGGTTATACGCTACTCGAGATCTCACCACAAGCCAGTACCCTGCCTCCCCCTTCCCTGCCGCTCGGACTGCCATGTGCATGCACTAACAGCCACTTGGTGCACAAAACCAGGAGCGGCAGCCTCATAAATAACGGCCAATCAGGAGGGGAAAAAAAAAAAGTATATACATCTCATCTCCTTTAATTCTCTTGCAATGCAATGATTCTGCAAGGGTGGGTGGGTCGTAGCTGCAGGTGCTCCCAGACGTGGGAGGAGCACAAAAATGAAGTTGTTTGCGGCTTTTGATTCCATCCCTGGAATTATTTACAGCTGCAGGCAATATTAAACTATGTAGAGCAAGTGTCCTCATTTACATGCTAATTCATTTATACCCTCTGGATTGATTTCTCCAATTCATTTTCAGCCCACTAACTCTTCTGATATGAATTATATTATCACCTCCAGAACGGCAGCAGGGAAATGTGACGAAGCCACCCCAGCTCTTCTGATCTCTAATTGCCCTCGCTGTTCGGAGCCGGCGTGGCCAGCTGCAGCTTCGCCTCTTGGCTACCAGCACCCAGCTTCCTTCCATCTCCTGGAGAAAAACCAGTGGTGTGGCTCAGAGAGCCAATATTCCCACCTCCGTCATTCGGTCCTATTCCAGGAAAGACCCGAGCAAGCAGACCTTGGGCTTGCTGCCTTTGGAAATCATTCCCTCTTTCTGCCTAGAAGGAGGAATCACCTCATTTCAAAGAGCAAAAATGAAGTCCATCTGTGTTCTGCAACGGGAAGTCCTGGAGCTGTAAGGAAATTGAATTAATCCTCAGCTTCCCAAGAGCCCTTCTGAGGCTTCTCAGCTTTTTACAGCAGTCTCACACTGTACCTCGCAGACACGACACATCCCCAGTTCCCTCTGCCTTGGGAATGAGGCACTCAGCGGTGGAAAGGACACAGCTCCCAGGGGATGGAGAAGAGTGGGGAAATCTGTCCATAGGTAGCAGCAGCTGGAAGCAGCAGGACTTATCTTCCATCACTGTCGCCGATGGATGAACAAGGTTTAGGTATCTTTTTCCAGGAGGTGTATCCAAACGCATTGGCCCACCTCTCTGGAAGACCTGGCTGAGGTCTGCCAAGGTCACAGAGGAGAAAGGAACCGTCTCCTGCACTGACTCTACCTAAGCAGAAGGTTGAGCCTGCAGGACACCAGCTGGACATGAAGGAGGGGAGAGAAGCCATCAACAAATGGAGGAGAGCGCGTGCAGTGATGCAGGGCGCAATGCAGGGCTGCCCACCTCCTCATCTCCCTCACAATAGCTGTGAAATTTTGCAGGTTAAACCTCAGCTTCCATAAGGGGGTGGATTTCATCAGCCAAACATCTCATTAACTAATGATGACACCATTTGCAGTCCTAGACCAAATACACAGGCCAGATTTTACTGAAAGTCCATTAAAATGCTACCCCTCTGCAGAACAGGCCTTTCAATATTATTCCTCATGATCTTTCAGCATTTATTTCTCATTTTTAAAAAATATCTTTTTTTCTTTCTTTTTTTAAAATATTGATAAAATAAAGAAACATCAGACTCAACGTGTTCCAGAATTGTTTATCCCTTGATATGGCACATTGGTTGATGCCCCTTTAGCAGAGGACATCTTTTTCTCTCTGACTCACTGTTTCCGCATTGACTTCTTCACTGGTTATGAGTGAATTCAAAGTAAGGGATTGGAATGTTCTCAGTCTGCAGAGCACTTGCACATCCTCCCTCCTGGCAGCCAGATTCAGGTGCATCAGTCCTGTAGCAGGGGCAAATCCACATCCTTGAGCTTGAGTGAGCTGTGGCAGGACGCCTCTGTGTATATCCTCCAGAGACCGTATCAATGCTTTCTAGGCATTGGTTAATCAAGGTGCAAACCCAACTCCAGGAGCCGTTTGAGTTGGCAGCCGAAGGACCCATCCAGAAGAAAAAGCTCAGGTGGACAAAATGTCTAAGTCTGGACCACTGTGGTTCAGGCTGGCCAGAAACTTCCCCCTCCCTTTGGCCCAAAGAGTCATTCAGCACAGAAATCCAACTTGTGGGATAGACACCAAGCACCGTGGTACACACAGACACATCCAAACTGGATAAACACAAGTGGCATTTGGTATTTTAAAGACTTCTAGCAGCCTTTCTACAGTCTAACTCCTTGCTTGCTCTCATACCAACCCCAGGGTTGGACTAGATGACCTTTAAAGGCCCCTTCCATCCAAAACGATTCTCTGATTCTATACCCAGCATCTTCTTTGAACAGCACGCAGCTAGGCAGATGTGCCAGAGGGACAAAAGTGTCCAGGACCATTGGAAGTTAAATGAGACCACTTCCCCTCCAAAATCCTGGGTAAAATGAAAGCTACAGGGAAATAAAGACTTTTTTTCTGGCTGGATAGCTTTGTTCCTGATTTACACCGTCTGAAACAATTAACTTGTGAAAGCCGAGATACCGTTCCCCGTGGCATCCAGTGCTTATTATGCTTCCGACCATTTCAAATGAGCACTCAAAAGGAGAGGGAGCCTCTCTGCCTCCTGATCACTTGAGGGAGGGAGAAAGTTGTCCTAAATGGAACAACAGACTGTCCCTTCTTAATACCACTTCAAAGCTCCTCGGACAGGAAAATTGATAATTGCGTCAAGTGCAGTTTTTCTAAACTTCATCATTTAGCGCTGAAAACTGGGCTATTGAGTTCATACAGTTCTTTGATCAAGACCAGTTAATTAAGTTATTCCCTTGATATGACTCTTATCACTTTAGTGCCAGACCTACATCACACTTATGCAATTCACATACTGGCTTTGATATGCATCGTATGAGCTTCCCAGACCATAATCACTGCATTTCTACAGGTTTGCTGCTACCTTATCAGTTTCACCAACAGGATGGGCTATAGGTCAGCTATTGAAAGAGGGACTGTACAGCCCAGAAGGCTCGCGCACACACTGTAACAATGAAAGTTATATATGGACTGAAACGAGACCAGTGATTTCTTCTGGAACTTGTAATTCCAGTTACAAACTCTCAGTGCCGCCCTGTCTCCTTTTTTTAACATATATATAGCAATACTGACAAAAAGTATGCAGCTAAGAAGTTATTTTACTCTCATCAGCACGACAATTGAACTTCATCTATCCTTTTGCTATTCTGTTGCAACATCATCACACTTACAGTAAGAAAAGATGGTAAAACTGAGTGTGAGTTCTGAAATATGGCATACCCTTCACTGCACTAAGCCACAGGCACCTCTGTTCAAGCAGGTTTTCCCTGATTCCCCTCCCACGCCCCCTAGGTCATCTTCTGCCCTGGCCACCCCTCACAAAGGCTGTCCCATGGCCTCTCCTCGCCACAGCGAATGGTTTCTCTACACCATGCATCTTTCGGTGACTCCTGTCCTTCCTTCCCATCCAATACCTCCTGACCCTTCACCTTTGCAGCCCTCCTCCAGCCGCCCTCTGTTCCTGACCAACCATCCAGGGGTTCCTTCAGCAAATCTTCCTCCTCCTCCACACTTCTGCCTTCCACAGGAGAGTGACAAGCTCCAATTTAGGTCTCCACAGTTTTCCTTGGGCTTATCCCCTTAAACCGGATTAGCTAACGTCTTAATGCCAGTGACACCAGTCACAGCTCACCATCTGATCCTGCCTTTCAGGATTTGCTGCATCTATGCACTTCCCACTGCTAAACTAGATCCTGTGCTCCTTCCTTCCAAGGCCTCCAATCCCCCATCACCACCACCCTGCCAGCCTGGACTGCTAGCTACACTCTTCCCATCTAGGAGACACACAGACCTCCTCCTCCTTTCCCTACCTGACACCTACAGGGTCTGAACTCTTCCAACTCCCTGACAGTCTTTGAGCTTTCCCTGTTTTGATACCTACAAGTTTCTCTTCCAGACCATCTCCTTCACTTTGAAATACAGCCCCCCTGGAAAACTTATGGCACCCCTTCCTTGGGCCTCCTTCTTCTTCATTATCAGATACAAAATCTTGAGGCCAGTGACCCAAGGCCTCTTTTCCCCTTATCTGACCCATTCCCATATTGAACCTGCCTGTGGTCTCCACCGTACCGGTTTGGCAAGGCTCAGCCCCAACACACCTGTCCTCTGGACTTGGTCCACTCTTAACGTCTCAGAGCTTCCTTCCCCACTGCCTTTTCCACACAAACCAGCCCACGTAGTGGCTCCTCTTGCCTCTTTTAAACCCCCTTTACAGAGACACGTGGTTCCCAAGCCTGCTGTTCACGCACTCCTTCATTCTCCATCCACCTCCATCGCAAGGTGGAGATGTCACTGCTGTGGCACTCTCCACTGAGCAGCACGGAGCAGTTGCATCAAGAAGTTGTTTTCCTCCCACCTCCATCCCTTTGCCCAAAGCCAGCTCATGAACACCCTGGGGGCAAACCAGATACTCTGCCCTGATCAACTCAGTGTTCCTGAATTTTAGCCAATCCTGTACCCTCCAGGGTGGAGGTAAGAGACTCTCCTTAGCCCACAAAAGCAAGTATTACAGGGCAAGGATCAGTACCTGGCACCTACTCGCAACCAAGGGGAAGGGATGGTGTGAGCTGCAACTTTCTGTCATGGTCCTTCCTTGCTGGGATGTGATGGAGGAACCGTTCAGACCAGTGTGGAGGAAAGGCAGGCAATGGTGGGCTCCAGCTCTTAGCCCGCTCACTCTCATCACACCTCTGGGTGCTCCCCAGCATCCCCACCATAGCTTGCTCCAGTCCCCAGCTCATAGCATGATGCAAAACAAATCGCATTCTCTTTATCAACCAGGCTCTCCATCCCCACACATGTTCCCTTTGTCCCCCTCTAAAATAAAACCCCAACTGAGAAGAGTCACCAGCTGGAGTTTAATTTCAGACTCCAAGGCATATCTGGAGCCAATTTGCAACGTGCTTACTCCTAAAATCGCCCTCCCTTGTGACGCTTGACAGCTCCAGACCACAGTCCTGCTCTCAGCTCCGAAGGAAAAATGTTTTAATTTGTCACAAACCAATTATAGCGTCTCATCTATCCCTGAATTACTCATCTTGGCTACAGTCTAGGACAAAGGGCCCCTCTGAGAGGAGATTAGACACGGATATTAACAAGAGAAAAAGTGTCCACTGTCTCACCTTGCTGGGGACACGGCTTCCAACGAGACAGGAAAAGGAAACCCCTCCTGACTGACAGCCGGAGGGAGGGGTCCCATCCCACAGCAAATCCCTCGTTTCACGTGGAAGAATAGTCACGACAGACTCTGTATTCAAATAATATTCATGCATGGCAGATAACAGAGTCACGGCTGGCAGAGCTGCAACATGAATGTAAATAACCTTTGCTCCCTTGGTTGCTGCCACAGACGCACCGCCATGGTGCTGGAGCGTGGGTGAAGGGGCTGTCAGCACATTGCACGGGGTGGGGAGGGGTGTGGGTGGCTCCAGCGGGTGCAATTGCCTCATCTGAGCTCCACGTGCCACCCCGCTAACGAAGCTCCTTCTCCTCGAGCCCTGCACTAGGCTGGAATGCCCTCTCACAGACTCCCAGCAAAGAGGTCCTCTCCAGTCACCTCCTCCCACCCCAGCTGCCAGGCATATTTGCTGCTGTCTCAGGGCACACCAGCATCCCTCTGAGCTCTGCTTTAGACCAAACCTCGTTCCCCAGGCCCCAGCTCCCTCTGTGTCAGTGCTCCACCCTTCCCAACCAACACTGGCCTCAGGCATTACCCTTCAGCCTGACAGCCAGGGACCACCACCACAAGGTGTCACCTTCCACGCTGAGACACAGCCTTGAGGAGGCCTTTGATCCGTTCTGTCTCCTGAGCAGCTCGGGTACCCATTCATCCAGCTGGAAACAGGAGGTGAACACTCAAAAGCAGCCCCCAGAGCTCTCATAGGCAAGAGGCACTTCGCATTTACAGTCCCAACCGTGACGAGCCCCGGCCACTGAGCTCAGCAGCAGGGACCAAAAGCCGCAGGCAGAGCTGGCCTCTCAGTCAGCTGGATAAGCTGGATGGGTTGCCGCTCTGCCTCAAGTTGACTCGAGGCGTCTGAGGGCAGCCACGATGCTCCCTTCCTCCACATGCCTACTGCAGATCAGCTGCTTCTTTGGATGAAGACGGAGACGATGAAAGCCAATTTCCCTTTGTGCTCATGGCGAATAATTTGGAGAATTCCCCTTGTTTACTCAGAACTGTTAATGACGCGTCAGAAATTACCTCCGAGATTGTAATTAAAGAAAACAGCAGAAGACAGAAAGAGACAGACACACACACACACTGCCTAATCACAGCTTCATCTGCAAGTCTTGAAGTGTTAGAGCAGACAGCAGCCTCCCCGTCACCCCAAGCCTGCAGAAAGACCCCCAAGAGCTTCCTAAACAGAGGAGGCTCAGGGTCACAGCCCTCAGGCCCTGTACAGCCCTCTACACTACTCTTGAGCTATGAAGCAAGCAGAAGCAGCACTCCAGGTATCCAGGAGCCAGCCAGGCCACGAACCCAACTGGAGGCCATCAGGAAATGAGCAGGAAGCTCAGCCCCCTTAAAACCATTTTGGAAGTGGAGCTGCTGACCTAGGAGAGCAATTAAGCTCTCAGTCATCACTGAAACACAGACACCCACATGCACACAGCAGCGTATCAGTCAACCCCTACTAGCCTGACCTTGGGGCTCAGCGCCTGATGGGGCTGGAGCAGAGCAAAAACAGTCCTTTCCCACTGAGAACGGAGAGGAATTTGATTCCTGTTCAGTTACAGGAGGGTGCCTGAATTGCCTAATTACTCAGGGGCAACCACAGTGGAGAGGCAGCCGAGAAATGGTTTCCCAGCACTTGCCCCCCTGCTCAGTCCTAAGGCCAAATCCTCCTGCTTTGCCTCCTGGAGCACTTCCACGGGGCGAGCAAAGCTGCTTGCGCTGGGAGAGCAAACGAGGGTCAGGAGGGGGAATCTGCTTCATTGAAAGCAGCCAGCTGGAAAAAAGCCATTCCCTTTCTCCACCTTCGCCAATGGCTTAGCTTGTCTGGGGCTCCTTTCAAGCCTTGGATTAGGAGAGTGGTGGAAACGCAAATCCTTTGAGTCCCAAATTCAAGGTAGAGGAGGGAGGAACAAGCTGGGTTGTCCTCATGCTCACAACCAGCAACTGTCCGGGTGTGCAGGAGCTGTGGGGCTGGGCAGGCTGTGTGGGGCTTGGTACTGGTAGACCCTGGCCATGACCAGTGCTCCATCAGTACAGACCGGTGTTGGGGTCTCTGGGAAGGATCCATTTGGATCACTACTCCACTACTTATCCACTCATCTTTGGTGTAGAAATAATTGAGGTCAGTCTTGAAGTCAGCCTTGCACCAGCCCATAACCTCCTATTCTCAGTGGCACGGCAAGAAAGGCCGGGGCCCTGTCTCTATTCCCATTCTCCATATTTCTCTACCTACAGACCACTTAAACCTTTTAAATTCACACAGCATTTCAGGCGAGCCTCATATCCGCTTGACTATGGTTACCATCTCCAATAGACTCCAGGCTGGAGAAGCAGCAGAGTTTTCCCTTCAAAACCCCTTCCTGGAGGCATGTAAGCACGTAGCTAGCAGGTGTAATGAGTGCCTGCTCTCTGCTTTCATGAGAAGGCCGACTGCTGGCAAACTCTAAGGCAGGTCAAACCATGCGCTCGTTGCCAATGCAGGGGCCCAGGAGTTGTAGTCCAAGCACCTTGTGATCATGGTCCTGTACATACCCATCTCCTGTCTTCAAGTTGGGCAAAGGTTAAACTGCCCTGTGTCTCCTGGAGAGGGAAGGAACAGATGAGTTTGGACGATGATGCCACTCCCAAATCCACACAGACTAAACTTCTCAAGGTTGGAGAATCTGAGCCTGAAAAGATGAAAGCCCAGCAATAAGGACAGACTGGGATGGCTGTGGGAGGGGGACTCACTCATTAGGAAGGTTATTTCTCTCCTTCAGCAGACGAGGATTCAGCTCCCCCCCGCCAGCTGGCAGCCCATGCAGGCAGGTTTAATTCTTGGGATTTGCTGCTAATGCCCAGGTCTGGAAGAGGGGCTCTCCTACCTCCCCTCGTCTCTACACACAGCCCCTGAAAAGAAAGAGCTTCCCTACAAGCAGACTGGGATGGTGATGCACAGCATGCCAGCCCCTGTGGTCAGCATGCCCCCCCAAAACCAGCTCGTCTTCTCTGGGCAAACACAGGCCAGCACGGAGCAACGGGTGTGGTGACAGCACTTCCATCATCAGCTTCTTACCTGATGAAACTGCGGTTCAGCCATTTGAGTCACCAAGGCCACAGAACAACCGTGGCAGAACAAGCTCTGCCTCTCACCTTCTCCCCCAGACTGCTGGCTAGGCTGGGATCCTCCCAGGCCTGGGGACACATGCGATGCTAAAGCAGCAAGGGGGAAAATGCACTTATCTGAGAACGAAACCACCGAGACGCCCCTCGGCGCTGCTGCTCTCCCAGGAGCTGCAGCTGGTCTGCAAGCTCTGGGCAGGGAAGCCTCTCCACCAGAGGTACGCCAAGCTCCCGCTACCATTCACAGCTCCGGAGAGGGATCGTCAGTGCTCACAGCGGCCGGGGCAGCTTGCACCCAGTGACCCACACCCGAACTCCCGACGGGACTCTGACATTTGCTCCAACAACTCTTTATTGGACAAAAGCGTATGCAGGTGGAGGGTGACCCACCGCACACACACGGCACACACCATGGACACCAGGAACCCCTTGGGTGCTTGGCTCCGCACCGAGCAGTGCCCAAGGCGGCTGCTGGGGACAGAGAGTCCCACTGCCACCTCGTGGGTACGGGACGCATCGCCTCCTCCCCGCGAAACCCCAGGGCCTGCTGGAGAACAGAACCCGGAGAAACCTCGAAGTACCTGCCTTGGAGGGAGGAGGGAAGTCCACACATACCAGAGCTAGAGGCATCACGAATTAATCTGATGCTTCCCAGCCTGTCTCCATCCCTGCTCCCCAGGCTGACTGAGAAGAGGACGCTGCCACACAGGGCACGTGTCTGGCTGCTGTCACTGGACTGAGGGAAGAGCAGAAGGACTCACTGCCAACAGGCCAGGACCTGGTCTCACCAAGGTGAACCCCAGCACCCTTTGAAGGCACTGGCTCTTCAGGGACAGAGCCTTGGGAACTGAAATATCGGTCCCGTGCAGAAGACTCACGGGTGAGGCAAACCCATTAATTCCCTTCTCCTCCTGGTTAGCACCAGGTTGTTAAGACTTCTGTTCATTTTCAGTGGAATGGGCCACAGACAATGAAAACTCTGCTTCAGTGTGCAGTCAGAGAAATAAGGAAGCTACAAATCTCCCCCACAGAGGGAATGAAGCAGTGAGCAACTCCTCATGGCTTTGAGAATCCAGCCTACCGCAACTCCCCAAAGGAGGTCTGGAAACAGCACTATTGCTGAAACCCCTCCAGGTCTAGGGCATCCCACCCCATAGATACAGAGCTGGTTCCGCTCTCTGCCTGCTGTTGAGCCTGCAGCTCCAGTTTGCACCAGCATAGTAAGGGGAAGGCCCTCGATCTCTCATGCCCTGCAGCACCTCCCTCTCTGCGTCTCTGATCCTGGCCAGAGAGCACGCGCACAGAGGGAGGGAGGGAGAGTTGCCTTTCCGCACACCTGTGTAGCATCCTTGGCACAGCCCCGGCTGACATGAGACGGGCACTGTGGGGCAACATGCAGTGCCAGGCTCCTGCATTCGGGACTTTTAACGACCCAAGCAGTGGATGGACAAATTGAGCTCTGCCCTCCTGAGCTGCCAACGAGGCTGAAGCCAGGTCTGAGCTAGATCCAAAGGAGGAAGAGAGTCTTAAAAGTCCATCTGGGAAAGGTGTTCTTGGGCCCCATGCCAAGGCCAGAGCGAATTCACGCTGTCTCCCTTTGGTCTGCAAATCTGCAGTCTCCATGTCAGGGAGCAGAGGAGATTCATCAGAGTCCTGCACAACTCCAGGAAAGCAGCAGTGAAGAAGGAACATCCCTTTGATGCCCCTTTCTTGGCTGCTGGGGTGGGAAACATCACTCCTGAGCTTTAGTCTTATTTTTCTGCTTCCATATTTTGGACAAGCGGAACTTGTTCTTCTTCTTCTCCGACTCCTGGCTCTCTAGAGATCCATCTGCAGAACGAGCAGACACAGAGTAGGTTGAGACCCACAGCCCCAGTGCCACCTAGAGCTGCTCCAGAAGAGCAGAAGGGGCCCTTACCCAACCTCTGGATCATGTCTGCCAACATCTGGTCCTCCTCTTGTTCTCTGTAATGGAACAGCACGGCATTAGAAAACTTTGCTGTGTTTTATGACAAGGTGGTAGACACCGAAAGACAACGTAAAAGGTTACTGTTATTCCCCCAGTCAGAAATCACCGACCTCCATAGCACACCCCAAGAAGGCTGCAGGAAAAAAACAGTTAGAGGAGTCCTAGGCATTAGCAAATCGCATCCGGTTGCCTTGAAAGCAAGGGCCTGTGTGGGGATTTCCAGACCGTGGCAGTCCAGCACTGCAGCAGGGAGGCCCTTCTCCCAGCTGGCCTATGAATCATTCGAGACAGCACCACACCCAAGGAGATGAACAAAGGTTGAGACACCGGTAGCCTGGGGTGCTGCAGAGGTGCTCACATCACAGTCACAAACACACACATTGCTATTTCCTCGTGCCTGGGCAAGTCCAGAGCCAAAAGCCTGGGCATTACTAGAATCCTCTAGCTGGAGTCAGTGCCCTAAGGTCAAGAAACAGAGGCTGCTCTCAGCAACAGGAGGCACAAATCCAGCTACTTGACACAGCAGTCTTCTTTTGAACTTGGGGAGGATCCAACTCTTGGCCACAGTTGTTCTTTCACTTGCTGCAGCAGATGAACACACTCCCGGCTTCATGTTCCCAGAGTACTCCTGCGGGTCCCGTGCTGCCTCCCTCCTCCCCGTCTCCAGCCTCTCCTTCTCTTCTCCTTGTCTTCTACATTTTCACAGCCCTTGTCCTCAGAGCAGCATTAGCCTGAGAGAGCACCGAACATGGCTGCGGTTCTGATTTCGGTTTCTAACAGCTGCTAAGAAAGCAACGGCAGCAGCATTTAGGACAAGCTGGTTGGTGACAGGTCACCACCCACCTCTCATGGAGCAGAACTCTGGATTACAGCCATTCATCCACCCCCACAGCCTGGGCAGTGGAGGAAATACAATGGAAATCATCCCTGGTGTTGGCTCATCTCCCACCACCCAAAGGCCCTCACCTGAGTCTGTCCTCATCCAGGCACTCCACAATATTATTCCGATCATTGACTGTGTTCAGGTATGACTCCAGCAGCTCCTTCTCTCGCTCCTTCTCCCTGGGTGTCTTTGCTTCCTCTGCACAAGACAAGGGAAGTCCATCTCACAGCTACAGGTGAGTACCTCCCCGCTGTGGCTCCTGCGTCCACCCTGCTCCAGCAAGTCCCTCTCACAGGCTCATCTTTTATCATCCTCACACTCAGGAGCACATCTTACTTGCCCTCAGAAAGCGCGGGTGGGTTGGATGTTACAGGGAGTCTGCACCTGACAGCTCAACAGTGCAGCAGTCAGGAGAGATCCCCCAGTGAAACTGTGATCCCTGGCAGTGTCATTCAGATCTGAAGGACATCCCAGGGCTGGTGTGCAGAGCTGAGGACTCCACACACCCAGGGGCCAGCAGGACTCTCTGTCCAGCTGGTCCTTACCTGGCTTGTTCATGAGGTGTCGGAGCTCTGTCTCAATGTTCCACTGCTGCTCCTCCAGCTTCTGCTGTTTCATCCTGGAAGGAACCACAGAAGTGAAGAGTTACTGCCGCTCCATGCCCCAGGGCTGGACCCTTTTCACATCATGCTAAAGCCTCATCTCTGCATTGCCAACCACCTGGGTATGGGCTGGTGGATCGGGGGAAATCTTCCTCCATCATCTTTGCAAGGTTTCCCACCCCATAAGCTCATCACAGACCCTGGGTGCTCGAAGGCCCATCAGCTAATACATCAGGATGCCGCAGTTCTCCCAGAGATCCTCAAGCCTTCCTCATCCCACCAACTGGCACTTCATTTTTTGGGGCTGCCACGCTCCCTCTCCTTCACTGCTTACAGGCGAAGTGCAGAAGCAGATGGGTGAATTTCTGGTTGTACTTACTTGTACATCAGCTCCGATTCTTGTCTGAGCAGCAGCTGTTTCTCATGGATCAGTTTGAACCAGTCCACCATGAGGGCATCCTCAGACTCGTCTGCAAAGGAGACAACAGGTAAGACTCCTTCAGAAGCTGCATCAGTTCAGTCTCTTCGGCTTAAACACACAATCATTTGAGGGAGAGCCTGAGATTACTTATATAAGCCATAGGCAACCTCAAGGGAAAACAGCTCATCTTTGGTATTCCTGGGTACAAGGGAAAGGCCACCGATCATTCCCTGCAGATTCAAGGGAGCTGCTCACAGATATTCTGCCACAGGGCACCCAGCTCGTGTTCCACGTGGCCAGCCCAACTCTGGCATTCTGAATGAACTCACTCAGCCCTGTGGAACTGGAGCCAGCCAGGACAGCCAGTCTGGCTTGGGAAGCAAAAGCCAGATCAACGGCAGCCTTCCACTCCCAAAACTGCCTGATCTTCAGCCAAATAAACACAAGACCTTGCTCAAATAACAGGTTAGGGAACAGCCAAGAGAGGGTTCAAAATTACCAGGGCTTTATCTTGCTATGCCAGATACCTTTGGCAACCTGGTGTCTCACAGGTAGCATGAGCTCCTAGAAATGGAGCCAAGAATGCCCAGGGGTAGGACACGAGCCTCACATTTTCTCACCACAACAGAGCTGACCCCTGGTCATCATTACCTCCCTCACAGCCACGTAGCTGCTTCTCCAGATCCACTCCTTTCAATTCCAGCTCATCCAGCTGCTTCTCGATGTCGCGCACCTTCTCCTGGATTTCCTCCTCGGGGAGGTAGTCTGGGTGCAGCTAGGGAAACAAATGTAGGAACAAATACAGCTTAGTGCCCTCCGACTGCCTGCTGAGGTCACAGCCCTAACGGCGGTGGGAAATGACAGAGGGAGTCCAACTGCAGAGCCATGTCCTGGAAGGGCCATGCCAGCAGAGGTGCAGAGCTGGCTGCTCACAACAGAGCGGCGGCCACTGCAGTGTTACAGCGCTGTGATACATTCGGTGTGAGCGACAACATTTACTCACACTCATTAACCCACAGACATTCCCCCTCCTTTGTTGGGGAAGGCTAAGTCGACCAGAATTTTGTTTGGCTTTGTCTTATTCCAGCCTCTATCATCTCCCTGCATGGGAGATAACCTGCAGTCTCTCCATCTTGTCTCTGCCCCAGACCCTTTCATGCTTTCCCTGGGAACTCAAACAAACCCTCCCAAGAAGACAAAGTGAGACATCTCTGGGCAAGCACTCCAGCAGGATACCCAGCAACCCCAGCCTGTTCCCCTTACACCTGATTTCCAGCCATACCTTGGTTGGGGACACAACTTCAGGGCTCTGGGTGCTTTTCGGAGCAGTGGGTTTAACTAGAAGGAAGAAAAAACCCCAAAACCGTCACAACAAACTTTAAATATTTTTGTGGTGTGTGACCGTGCCTACACCACCACAGAGCACAACAGGTCCCTGCCACCCAACAGAAGGCCCTGACGACACACACGCATGGGCATGCTAGACTGAGAGCTGTGTCCACAGGAAACAGCACCGCCTGATATACTCCTCGCGGCTGGACACGCAGGTACCCTCTGGTCCGATGCTGCTTGCATCCCCAGGGCATAGGCAGTCACCTAACTCAGGTGTGACTTGGGAGCTTGCACCCGAGAGTATTGACTTCCATGTTCATTCACTATCTTGTTAAAAGATACTTACTGCGGCAAAAGCCACCCCTTAGTAAGCTTCCAAAGCACAGTACAGAAATACTGGGTTACTGCCACAGGAAACACCAGGACATATTTAAAAATGCCCCTCTAAGTGCTCTTGTACGAAGAAGCATCAGTAAATAGTGATGAAACAAAGATGGTCTAGGGGACCTTAGCACAAGCCTCAGGAAACTAAGGTTCAATTCCTTCCACAAAACACTTTCTAGGTGAGAAGTCCCTTAGGCCCTGCTACACAGCATTATTTAGGCCCTGGACACCTATTAAAATCAATCTTTAAGCAATGTGTGTTTGTTCCACTGTGCCTCGGCTTCCTCTGCCCAACTGTGCTGCAAGGATAACTACAGCAGAGTGTGAGGTATTCGGATACCCGAGGGGCTGGGCTGGATAATTACCGCAGAGAGAGAACAGAGGCATACGTGGATGTGATAGGAAGGAAAACTCTAGCATCAAAAGAGCAGGGCTGTAAGAAAGGCAGCAGCGGTGCAGGCTCAGCACACACACTCTGGCAATTGGCGCTGACTCGAGGAAGAGCTCAAGGACAGCTCTCCAATTGCCCAGTCCTTCCTCTATTGCATTTGCTAGGAAGAGTGCAAGAGGAGAAGACAATGGATGTGGCAACCATCTGTGTTGTCTCTGCACTGCTGGCCTCCATCAAGTATCTCTTCCCTCTGGATGCTGCTGGTCTGCTGCCTTGTACGCTACCTCTGACTCACACTTCTCTTTAAGGTTCCTCCAAGAGGGACCTGGCCTGCCACGGGCAGTCTGCTGCTGCTGCCCAAGCAACACCTCCCTCTCCCAGCTCAGCCCTGCATCTCCAGGCTCCTCACGGATGATCTTTGCAGCATCTCCAATCAAGGCAGAAAGCTGCACCACGGATCTCGAGAAAGCCAAGGTCACTGGAAGGGAACAGCTAGTAAAACGACGCTCTCCTGACCAGCTCAGGGTCTGATATCCCCTGAAACCTTCAAGTTCTGTCTTGACAGACACAAGATGGGTTGGCTGCTTGCCTGCAAACTGGAAGTAGGACAGTTGGCAAGAAAATCCTGGAGCCTCCTTTCTCAACAGAAAACACTACTTACGCCAAAGAAAACTAATGATCTACAGAAATGCTCGCCGTCCACAGCCCCACGCAACACACACCGGATTACGGGCAGGAATGGCAGCCGACTGCTCACAGCAGCTCTCCGAGCGCTGAGGCAAAGACCTATGCAGAGGCGCAACAAGTCTGTCCTTCACCCACAGGCTGCCAAGCGACAGCAGCGAGAGAACAGCCTTTCAGATGGCAGACTTGCACGCAGGTGAAAAATGGGGGGAGGCTGCTGGGAAAGTTTCCCATAGCGGGCACTTCCCAACAGCAATCATTAGCTTTAGAAAGACAGATGTAAAACCAGCCTCCCTTATCTTAACAGCTCGCTTCCTGGGGAAGATGTAATGCTGAACCTTGTGGCTGAGTCTGAGGAAAGAGGAGATGGAAAGTTTTGTGAAAATGATGGCAGTGGAGACATGCGAAACTTTTAAAATAGACAGCACAGTAGGAGTTTGAATGCTTTGTAGCTGTTGGAGGTGCAGGCTAAGGACAATGCTGGAACCATCTAACAAACACTAAAGCATGAGGCCACTGAACCATCGGGACCCACCCTGCTTGCTCTGAGACAAACATCAGAGCTCTGCTGCGAGGATCTGCTAGTCCAAACAGGTGAGACAGAGCCAGATGGGGTAAGGAAAGGGGAGAACAAACAAGCCAAGCAAACATCAGGTCAGTTCCAGGAAACTTCATTTGCATTGTGGTAGGACACGTAGCAGCAAGGACAACTGGGCAAAGGAGAAGAGGTACACAGTAAAGCTGTGGTTGAACATACAGGAGTAAGAAACTGGATTAAGGGTAGGACAAACCGGTCAGAACTGGTCAGGACATCTTTGAAAGTCCAAGAAGCAGCAGCCTTGGCTGTTGCTACTGTGGGTCCTGCCAGCTAGAGTCTCTGGCTGACCGTTCTCTGCATTCCTTCTATTTCCCAAAGCTGAGTACTGGAGATGAACAGAGACATCTACCAGATCCCAGTTCCCTGAATTAGGAGATGGTCCTCTTCATAGCTTTGAGTCTAAAGAATGACAGGGCAGTGACCTTGATAAATCCCTATTTTAACTTCTTCACTTCCCACAGAATTCTCTGGCCTGCCTAGTTTCTGCTTATGCCAAGCTGGCTAATAAAAATTAATGACACAGATTTTTTCCCCATGACAACAGCCACAAGCTTAGCCACAGAAAGCTCGGGGACACATCTCCCATATGGACCACACAGGCTGTTCCCTGACAGTGCAGAGGAAAGAATGCCTCTAAGCATGCAGAAGAGACCTTACCTGTGATAGTGCTTTTCTTCAGTTGGTTGCCCTCTTCCTCCTTCTTTGCAGAGCCCCCAGGGTCTTCCCAGCCTTGCTTTGAGTTCTGACAGCTCCTGATAAGATCTGCACTGGGGATCAACTTCTTCTTTGTGAATCCACCAGATGAAGCTGGATTAAGAAGCACAGACAGATTCTGGGCAAGAAATTTCCACACTCATCTCATAAAAATCCCTTTATTGCCCAGCATCTCTAGCATTCACCACTAGCCACTTTCATTTCTAGTCTTAGTTTTCCTCTCTTGACTACAAAGAGGGGCAGAAGCCCAAAGGAAACGGGGAGAAACCACTGATTACAAGGCCAGAGTACGAGAGAAGGGTGGAGAAAAAGAATAAATGGTTGGGAACCACCACCAAGATTTCTCACCATTACACATTTATGCAAGAGAGGGTAAGCTAAATCTTGCTAGCTGTCTTGCAGAAGGACACCCTGTGAAGACTGAGTCCCTCTCCCTAGGGAAGGATGGCTCTCCAAATAAAGGCGCCACAGGGCCGAAGTAGGTGCAGAGAGCAAAAATCCCTGGAAGCAAGGCACTAACTCCACCATGTTCCTTATTTGTACCTTGCAGCACTAATGCCTGTCCCCTGCCTGACCAGTAAAATGAAGGCAAAGCTTATATCCTTCATACCAGAGTTCTGCTTTGCTGATGGAACAACTAATGGACTTGGCTTTGTCTCCTTGAGCGCTGGGCTCCCTGTTCCCACCTGGGAGTTATCAGTAGGTTTCTTAGAGCCACCTTGGTCTCTGCAAAGAAGAAAGACAAAGGTAGGAAACCATCCCTCTTGCAGAACCATCCACAGGAAGAGTTCTGGACATCTTGGGCTGGATCTTCATCTGGGATGGTCACGCTTTTCTAATCTGAGTCCAGCAATTTGAAATACGCTTTCCCTCCCCAGAAATGAAAGCCTTTGCCTTTCCCATCAAATTGCTGAAAACAGAAGCAAACACAGGAGCTCTTCCCTCCTATGTACACACAGACCTGCAGCAACAAACACAGCTGCAGGCTCCAAGACACTCACTTGTTGGCTACAGGCTTCAACCGAGATCTCCACTCTGCTGGGCTCTCAGACTTGTCTTCACTAACATTTGTGCTTCCTAAAGAAAGGGACATAGCAGGATAATATCAGATCCAATAAAAAGAAACAAGTCATATTTGAGTCTCATGAGGATCTGAGGAGATAAGCCATGCACTGGGGCTTATCTGCTGTTATTGCAGCAATCAGCACCAGTTCCACAAGTTTAACATGGACAGATTCACACACAATGGGTAGTAAATAACCTTGGTGGCATTTTGCCCCTTGCAGCTCAAATGCTTTAAAACCTACGCGGCTACAGAAATACAGCAGTTAAAATGAACATGCATATTCAACAGGCAATATAACACAAACAGCTCAGATCTCAGAGACTACAGGATGAGGCAGGAAGGGGGAGAGACAAAAACCCCACAAGCTCACAGCAAACTGCAGGCAGATACTGCTTCTAGCCCAAAAAAAGCCAGGTCATCTGGAAGTGGTTGAGACACTGGGTACCCCCAGAACATCATCCCTGAGCCCACTGCTCAGTCACCATGGTGGAAGCTATTCAAAACAGACATGGAGGCTAGGGGAGCCCAACTGCAACCACAAAATCATCCTGAAGTTCTGGCACGGTCTCCCACCTGGGAAAGTCTACCTAAGCCTCTGAACTCCACCACTATCCCAACGTTTGATGACAGCTAGTACAATTTCAGATACCTGGCGATCCTCAGAGAAGAAAAACTCACCATGCTACAGGGAGCAATTGCACAGGGAAAAATGGAGGTGTGTTGAGCCCCAGAACTCAGAAAACTCTTATGTGGTGGGTAAACACAGAAAGTACAGGTGTCACTGACACATTCATTGTACTGGTCCAAGAGAAAAGCATCAAGTCAGCATGCTGTGTCCAGGCAGAGCTGTATGTGAACCAGTCACCCTCACCTTTGATGCCTTTCGACTCTGGCTTGTGCACAGAATCAGCAGGTTTGCTGGCAGCCTGGCTCTTGGGCAGAGGGTCTGTAATCTTTTCCTGTTTTAGTGCTGTGTACCCTGTTTTGTTGGACTGTCCTTTTGGAGCTGGACTCTGCCATTGAGAACTGGTGGGAGAAAACTTGCCACTGCAAAAAAGAACAAACTAGTGAGTCTTTTTGAAAGGACAGACCTTTTTATTGGCCTCTGTTCCAAAGACTTGGATGAGTCCCTCTACATGCCTTTAAATCTCAGCCACAAAAGCCATCAGGGAAAAGGGAAGAAAGATGCAGGGACTTCTCCAAGTTATCCTAAGGATTATCTTGGGAGTAAAGGGGGAAACAGAAATAGCACTTACCTGCTGGATGCTGAGGAGCCAGTGGAACTGAGTCCTCCTGGCCTGTTCGGAGAGGTGTTTGATCCAGCCAGAGCCTGTATAATATGGTTACGTGCCCGATCCTTCTCAGCATGCACTGGACCGACCTCAGCAGTGGTTCTGGCAGAGGCAGTTTTACCGTGAGAAGAAGGGACTTGTTTTTTAGTGTCAGAGGTTTTATTGCTGGTGGAGTCTAACGACCAAAAAAAATTTTCTCGGGCCTGCTGTGTCTTTGTTGTGGAGGTTGTCCAAAGAGGCCCTGAGGGGGTACCTTCATGGTGATCTGTCCGATTTCCCAGCGGGGTACCTTTGCAGTCATCTGGTTTATTTACAGCTGAAGAGGACCATGGAGTATTTGCAGTTTTGAAGCGAAAGCTTTCAGAAGATGAAACAGATGGCTTGGTTGAATTAGTAAGGCCTTCCTGGCTGGGTTTCTTCAACACCTGCTCCGGTTTCTTGGGTTCTGCTGCTTTCTGGAATGCCCTGGCACTGGTAGGGGCTGGGGTGCTCTCAGGTTTGCTCCCGGTGCTGTGGAGACCAGAGATCTGGACATTGTCTGGCTGCTGGTGGCTGGTACAGACAAACGTACCAGGCTCAGGCCCAACTCTGTAGCTTCCAGGAAGAAGCACGTTCCAACACTGCCTGCACCTGTGGATACAAAAGTCTCAGAAACACGCTCCAGAGCTCTGGGTGGCCATTGCCACACAGCTAAGAGTACAGGTACAACTCCACCGCCAGCACAGGCAAGGCGAAGGCACCACACTGGCAGTGAGCAGACCCCACGCGCGCATTCCTCAGGCACCGAAACAGGAGCTGCTGATACCACGGCCCGAAGTAGGGAAGGTGTGGATGAAAACAGACCCACGTGAAGAGTTTCCCCTGCGCACAGGTCAAGAGCAGGCCCAGGCTGCCTCCACTCTGACACCAATGTCCTCTAACACTTTGAGTGCCTCACACCGCTCTCCCTCCAGTCCCAAAGGAACCGGGCTGCTCATCTGCGAGGCCCCGCTTTGAAGAGCTGTACCTGAAGCAGTTTCTGTGATAGAGCTTCCCGTCGACCAAGTAGCGCTGCACGAGGTGCACGTGGCTCCCGCAGACTCCACAGCTGCTGCTAGGGATGTTCCTGCTCTCCGCCAGGACCCCTCTCTGTGGGGAAACGCAGTGGGTGAGCAGGCAGCACGGATCTCCCAGGCAGGAGAGAGTTCGACTGCACAGCCACTTGGCTAGGGCAGAGAAGTGATATCCAGAAAATCCCTGCTCCCGCTAACCCCTAGTTGATATGAACAGCCCTTGGCAGGACAGAGTAAGGGATACTCAATCCCACAAAGTCAGAGGACCAGGGTGTTTTGTCTGTCTGTGGGGAACTAAAGTGCAAAGGTCTCCGATTTGAATTAGCTGGGAAAGGTCCTTAATCCACTGAGACAGGAGCTTCCCTTCTTCCACCCTGTTTTTGTCCCTACTCCGCTTTGAAATTGTTTCCAAGAATTTAACCAATGTTTTCCAGCAAAAATAATATCTTCTGTTAAAAATCTCCATCACCAAGGTCTAGGCACAGGATAGCCATGTCCTAAGGCATCCATGCCCTATTCAACCATCAGATAAATCGCAGCTGACTGACTGCCTTCCAATGACTCCCACCTGAATCTGCACAGTAACCAGACCTCTGGATTAAATCCCCCACAGTGAGCAGAAAATTTAGAGACTAAGTCCTTACCACTACAAGCCTTGAACCAGCATAATACTCTCCAGCTCACTGAATAGATTTAAGGTTTAAAGAACACCCCAAAACACATTTCTTACCGTGGTGGCTGGGGAGGTTTCTTTTGGCTTAGCTCTGGCTGGTGGGTGGGCAGGAGGCAGTTTTGGTGGCACTGGCTTAGGAGGCTCTGAAACAGCTTTCTTTCCAAGAGGCTGCTCCTGAGGTTCAGAGGAAGGACGCTTGATTCCAGCCATGCCTCCAACTGGAAGAAAAGAAGAAGGACAGATTTTAAGGTAACATAAGGAAAAGCCATGAGCATAGGAGTCATTTACAATATACGAAGATCCAGAGGTGCCTGATGGATAACATGCAAAGCACAAGGGGACACAGGCTTCCTTCACAAGCAGTTCTGCAGGGGAGTGAGGAGCAAGAAGCAACAAGTGAATTTTACCAACATACGCTGGAATCATCTGGTAGTGAAACTGCTGATTTTTCTTCTTCTCAGGGAATTCCACAGAAAGGAATGAAAAAGTGGAAAAAAAACAAAACACCTTTAGTCAACAATGTAAACAAGACCTTGGATTTGTACCCGGGCCCACAGTTTGGCTAGAATTGATCACCACTGAGACAGCCACTGCTGTTCGGTATCACAGCTAAGGAACTCCAGCACGGAGGGTTTGCTTCATTCAGGTTGCTGTGATTCCAGGCTTCCATCACAACCTGAACCTTCACTGCTGTGGGTGTCTACCCCACAGCACAGCTAGGGCTCTCACGGAGCAAATAGGCTCGTCAAATGCAGATATGGCCACTAATGACGGGTAATTCCACAGCAGCAGAGACCTGGAGGTGCCATGGTAGTGCTGATGCAGAAACCAACAGGACTTGCCTCAAGAAGCCTGCAAATGCCCAATCCTCTTTTCTTTGCACACGAAAGAGAAACCCTCTAAATACTCAACTAGCGGAGAAAAGAGCATCCCAAACACACTTCAATCAAGCAAGGAATGATGTCCCGTGCCCTGAGAAGTGCAGGGAGGCTTCCCTGGGAAATACGGCTTCACGCACGATTTTTACAGACGAGGCCCCTCATCTGTCTCACAGGGATGTTATTTTTGCGCAGCTTCCTATTGTGAACGAGATGTCTCTGTGTTCCTTGTGGGATATTTGAGCCACAGATTCACTTTAAGAGCTACCAATTAAATGACCACCCGTCTGAAAAGATATTGTACCCTTTTCGGTAAATATGGAGGGAGAGGGAGCCTGGGCAGGGTCTAGGGAGCAGAGAGGAAGCCCAGTTCCCAGCAGTCTTCTCTCAAGAAAGCAAGCTATCCAAATAAACACTCAGGGCTTTTACCGCAGCGACCTGTGGTCTGGTGACAGCCAACCCAGCAAATGGCTTAGACTCGGGCTGCCCCCTCACTTCCCACTTGTGCCATTCACTGAATTCCCAAAGGCCAGCACAAAGACGGGTGGCTTCAGCTCTGCTCTTCTGTAAATGCCTGACCTCAGCAAAATATTGGCTGCTGGCCCTCTTTGGCCTTCTGTGCCCTGCTTACTTCATGGTCCTGCTGGAGCTCATTCGAAGGGCACGACTATGGCATTAGGAGTCTGCTTGGTGTCAGAGGGCACATTCCTGGCCGGGCTCATTTTCAGACACGCACATTCACCCCAGCAACAGGAATGCAACCAGAGTGTTTTGTGGGACACTAGAGAGTATAAAAATGTGCTGTGCTTGATGACGTGGTAGGCAAGATGCTGGGGGGGAGGGAGTAAAGACCCCAAACTGACACAGATTCCCACCACTTGGCACAAACACGATGGAATTTGTTTGACTTCAACCAGCATGGTTGTAAAACACGAAATAAAAAATGAAGAGGGGGGAGGGCAGAAGTTCTGGAGGGAGAGAAAGCATGCTTAAATGTGTAAAGAGGTAGAGAAGGG
>Ga0065711_1001086_pt1 | contig 48678 bp, 18 predicted proteins | sample Hoacrofraction12_FD_59098 | JGI IMG/M metagenome (GOLD analysis project Ga0065711, IMG submission 59098) | Hoatzin crop microbial communities from Cojedes, Venezuela - Epithelial fraction 12 v2 (version 2) | ecosystem: Host-associated > Birds > Digestive system > Esophagus > Crop | place... | reverse complement strand
TGTCACCAGGACACCCGCCTCATTCAGCAGCGGCCCCACATTGTCCCTAGCCTTCCTTTTGCTGCTGATGTAGTTGAAGAAGCCCTTCTTGTTGTTTTTGACATCCCTTGCCAGCTTCAATTCCAGGTGGATAAAGCTGTCCTGACTTTTCATAGCTGGATCTTTCAGGAACTACCTTAATCTCTCTGGTACTTTTCTTAGCATCTTCCCATGGTAGGACTTAGCTCGAGATTTAGCATGAGAGGATGTATCTTATGTCCACATAATGGCCATTAAAGATGGTAAATGATAGCAGTGCTAAACTATTTTGTAGTGAAAGCGTATATTCCACTTGTCACTTCAGCCCTACAACAGACCTTTTACACAGAATGGTCATTCTCCTTAAGTCCCTCTGTATCACTCACATATCCCACAATCAAAACTCTTTCAGGAGTTCTCAGTTGTTATCTCTGGGTCTAAGTGGATGTAACACAATCTGCTGCTATGAAACCCCCAAATTTCAGATGCATGTGGATTGAAGGCTTCCTTTCCCTGATTCTAGCTCACTACTAATAGAAAGATACTATATATAAGACATATAGATATAAAGCTCAACATTGATATGAAGATCCAGAATGCCTCATGAGGTCATTTTCACTACTCTGTGAGGACAGTAATAGCAAATTGAGTCACTAAGCTTATTTGTACACCTGCTGACCCCAGCAGCTCTGACCACACTGCTGTGCACCATGTTAGAGCTCACAGGCTCAGTGCATAAGGATGAAACACTTTCTAATACCTCTGCTGAATCAATCGTCTATATTTATGGATAAATACTTTGTAACACAGCTCACACATGACCAATTTGTTGCTACATGACTAAGAAGACTGGGAAATAACATGTGAATGATGTACCTCACTCTGTACAAGCAAATTTTTCCTTTGTTGGCCTTATAGATCTGCTGAGTTTTTTATTTTTTTTTACAATTCTAGTATTTACATTTTAAAGATATAGGCTGGTACACATATATGACTGATGAACAAGAATCCTAATGCAATAATTGTTCACAAAACAGCAGATGTGAGAATACATTTGGCAAAGACCAAGCCATCTCCCAGATGTGAAGGTCTTTAAAATGAAACTTTACACAGGAATGAATGAAAACATTAAATTAAAATTGACAGTGAAATTAGGAGAGCTGCATAAAGAGTCTTGCTTGGGAAACAATCGAGAAAGAAAATAATTCAGTTCCAAAGCATGTTCTGAGAAAGCGAATGACTACCAATAAAAGACCAAATACTTGAATATCAACTTGCCTGCTTTCCTTTGAAGAAGTGCTGCTCTTTGTGATCCATTCATTTCACAGAATGGTACTTGGTAATTTGTTCAGAGAACATTTTTGAAGGGGTATATCCAACATTTCCAATTACATCTTGAAGGCTTGGCACAGAGAGAGGAGAGATGAGTAAGATCTTAAAAATGGGGAAATGAATATGTGTTTCAGGATGCCATTTTTTTTTTTTCCCTTTCATTTGATATCTGAATAATGCGATCTGCTGGAGGTATTAAGAGGCCTTGTTTAGTATCTACGATCATCAGATAACAGATTCTGAAAAAAAACCTCAGGAATGAGAATCTGCTGTTTGGTACATAGTATCTAAATGAGCTCTCAGATGCATGTGTATTTCAGCTGAACAGAATAGTTTTAAGCAAGTGATATGAGTGGGGTGGAAAGACATCACTGCTATCATAATCAAGCACTTCATAAAGTAATTAATTAGATAAAACCATAATGCACCATAGGCAAATACTGATGTTAAATAAGTATTCACATGCTATTCATTCAGACAGAATACTGGGTATTATATCCTGCTATGGTGTCATTCTAGTCTCTTGTAATCTATGTAATTGATTCCTGGATTTTGCTAACAAATGCAATATGCTGTGAAAGGGCAAATATTTGTGGGTTATCTAATCTTGGAGAGGAGATGAAGAGAGAAGACATGAGAAAAGTCTTCAAATATTTAAGAAACAGCTGCCATAGAGGAAGGAATAATTCATTCTCTACGGCTCCTGTAGAAAAAGACATACTGAGTTTGAATTTCAGCAAGAGAGATTTGGGTTAGATATCTGGGAAACAACTTCGTAAGAGAAAGGAGAATGACTTACAGGAGTTGTTTAGTGTATGATATTCTGGAGCCTCCATCTGTGTAAGCAGTCCTTGCCAGGAATGGTTTAAGATTAGCCCATCCTGCCATGTGACAAGACAAAGGACTAGACGACTCCCAAAGGACCCTGCCAATGTAATTTTCTCCTCTAAATTTTCTCTAGTGCAATATCTTACACTTCCCCTGTAGTCTCTGTCTCTCCATTCCATCGGGATATTATTGAAATGATAGAAAACGTGCAATGACAGCAAAGTACTGTGTCTTCTCCCCTCTGCTCACTTCTGGGTATATAACATCTTCTAGCATTACATGCATGAATTTGAGGTGGGCTTCAGTCCCCGTGTGTGATATGCAGTTACAGTGAATGCGTGGGGACTGCAGTGGAGTATAAAAGTCTCAGTCTCAGCTATCCACGAGAACTGAACCTCACACTTACCTTTCAGCATGTTGCTCAAATGATAAGCTTTATAAAGTTCTAAAAGCATCTTATTTAGAAGTGCACTAAAAGCTCCTTTTTGAAGCATGCATTAAACAAAGCTCTCAGCAAGAAGGTGTATCTGAATGGGTACTGTGAAACCTGCAATCTGAAGAAGCCTCAATAACGTATCAAAAACTTCTTGGCACGGTTTTCTGCACTGGCGTGTGTTTATTCTCTCTGGGAGGTCGTCTCTTCAGCACTCCATGTCCGGAATGTAAAAGTGGAAAGAATTTTCTTTTCTGAAGTGAAGGAAGTTTTGTAGGAAAGTTTTCACTGGAATACTTTTTTAAAAAGTCTTTAAAGGCATTTTTTTTTTCTTTTTCTTCCCTCCTTGGAAGCCTCTGTTTTATTGAGAGCCTCAGTCTTAGAGAGTTGTGACAGTACTTTCTGCAAGTTTGAGTATCCTGCATTTGCCTTTCATCTTTGTTGCCAGGGTTTTCCACCTGGATAATTTCTTCTGTGGTGTTTGTTACGCCAGGATTCCCACAGTACGCATGGCAAGCAAACAACAGAGAGAATGGTGGTGAACCATGGGCAATATAAGCCCACAGAGAAGACTGGGAGGATGAGATCTCAAAGCAGCGAAACATTGCTGCACATTGAATGCTATAGGGTGAAGGAGTTGTCACAGGGGCTAAGGATCTGGAAGTGTTGAATCTATACCAGTGCAACACTCAGCCTGAACAAATTAAGTCCTGTCTAATACACCTTGCTGCGCTTGAAGACCAAGTTAGCCCATCCTCAAGGAATTTTTCTCTGTGGTTTAAACAGTAAATCAAGTTGTTGTTTGCTTAGGGGTACTATACAACCTGTGAGGTAGACCTTGCCTGTGTTTTCTCAAGGTCATGGCAGATAACGGACAAAACCCTCAAGTTTTGAAGTAACATTTTGGAAAGGAAATTTTGAAAGTTAATAATTTTTTTTTTTTTTTTTTTTGATAGAGAATGTTGAGAAAAATGACTCCCAAAAGGTTTACTCATGAGCACAGGTACAGTTTTACCAAGCTCATTTATTGACTGTCATCTAATCCTGACAAGAGCTACAAAGAAACCATTGCTGTAATACCATGCCAGCATTGGCAATCCACTGAGCTATTTAATACAGGTCTCACAGACTGTTTAATAATTTTGTAATCAGAAAGCATTTGCACTTGGCCATGTATTTCCTGCAGGCAGCTGCTCAGTCCCTGATAGTCGAGTCAGACATGCAGATTCAAGGCAACTGTAAGGAAGTCACTAGTTATCCAGAGCTATTTCCAAAAATAACAATAATGAACGCATGTACAATAATTCTTACCAAGGACTCTCTGTCAGTTTGGGTTCTGCATGCTCCTGAAATGTGGATATTAAATAGCAATAAACATTCCCCTGTCGAAAACTTATGCCTTCTGTATTAATATTGCTGTATAAACCTCAGGTCAGCAATTTCCTTTTTTGTTTTCTCTTCGATTAAATGTGGTGTCAAATCACCAGGCTGGACAGTCTCCTGTACACAGGCTATGCTGGTTACTGACTTTGTGGAACAATGTGGTTTTTCAAGGGGTAATAAGGCTGAACTTGCCTGTGTATCACTTATGTACATCTACACTCTTGGCAACAGTCTTTTGTTCTGCCACATTTCATTTACTCCAGCTTTGGTTCAGATGACACTAATGATGTTGAAAGTCAGGAAGATGCTGTTAATAAATGTGGTCCAGAGGCCTGGTGTGTATGTGACCTTTATCTTTCAAATGGCCTGTGTAAATTCAGTCCAGTCAATACACCTAGATAGATTGCTGGGTTTCCAGGGCTATGAAATCAGGTTAGAAAATTCCAGTACAACAGAAATTGATGGCATTGCCTGTCTGAAACTGGCCATTACTGCAATTTGTCTCTGTGGACTCACTGATGTGATATCTGGATCCATTACACCTAAACATGAATGGATGAGGATGGAGCTGTCTGATGAAGGTTGTTAATAATCTCAGGTGTGTGTCATTCCCTGGGTGTCCTGGGCTTTATCTTACTATGGTTACCCAGCATTTCATTAACACAGAATGCAGACAGATATAAACTTAGGAAGACTCTGTCCAGAACTCTATCCTGTTGGATTTGCAAATGGGTGTCTTACATGATGTCTGAAGGTATCTAAAACCATACTATGAGATTACCTGACTTTCAGCTGAATCCCATTTGGAACAGCTTCTGACACCTCAAGTCACCACAGAGCAGCATGGATGCTTAGGGAAAAACTAGTACGGGCTGGGCAGTGTAGTATGATTCTTTCCCTGGTTATAAAGTCTCTCATAGACCTGACCTTATGGTTGGTAACTTGTTTAAGATAATAACTAAATAACAGGAATGATGAAATTCATGAATATATGTTTTATTTTGGAATATGATAAGATAGGGTCATGATATAATTTTTCATCTTGTTTGCATTTAAATGGTGCCACTTTTACTGTCTGGGAACACATGGGCAGCAGAGCATATTTGGAGAAAAATACTCATGAACAGCAAACGTTAAACCCAAATGCTTGAATATTCCCTGAAGACACATTCCAGGTTGTCTGTTCGATTTTGTCATTTGCAGTTCCTTCTCTAGCTGTACTCTGTATAAATTAGCCAAAAAGGGAAGGAGTCAGCAGTAAAGAAAACTGAAATAGGCCTATACCAAAATTCACACTGCAACACATCGTTCACTAAATGATCAAAATCCAAGAATAGTGTCTGGAGTGAAAGTACACAGAAAACAAGAGACTTGTTTATAAATTCAGTTTATAAACAAGAAAAGAGTTGTTTTCACTTGGATGATCATTTGGCAGTGATCAAAGTGTTATCTTCCATTTTATTATTTTCTTGAAAGAGGTCAAAATTAAATATTACTACTACTTGAACTTTAACTGTTAGTTTGCCAAAATCACCCCGACTAGTGTCAAACCTCTACATCTTTTCCAAAGAGCATTTAGCTCTGACCAGCTCAGCAGGTACATTCTGAGCAGTGAGTCTGCACGTGCTAACTTGGCTGCTCACACTCGTGTACACACCATGACTGTATTTTTATAAATCCATCTTCTGTGTTCTACCTTGCAAAGCTGTTTTTTAGATTTTCTGAGACAGGGGATTGGTACAAATGATAACTCCATCACCAACCACAAAACACGTCACACAGTTGGATGAACGTAACTCAGTAAGGATCTTACAACCAGGAAATTGAAGGAAATGATTGATCCATAGACAGAGATCAATGCAGAAACTGTTAAGAAGTCTGGTTTAACTTTTCAGGTTTCAATCTCTTCCTAAACCTGAGATGTGCTCCCTCAAGACAGTCTCTGAAAGGCCTGAGAGTTTTAAGTTGTCCTTTGCATGCTAGTAAACTTCACTCCAGTTGTGAAAAATGTTATATATATTATACAAAATTTTTCAAAAATTGTTTGATTAGTTAGCTACCCGAGCTAACGGTTAGTGAGAGGATAAGCCCGCTCCTTTCCATTTAAATATCCTTTGATTCACACAAGAACTCAGTTGTCAGTTATGTTATTGTCTTTCTTCAGATGCAGATTATATGTGAAGAACAGAATCAAGGACCTGCAATAATTGGTATTTTCTTATCCCTTCTCTAGTAACAAGTTAATCCTGCCAGAGAATATCAGTTAAAGGGAAAGAAACAGAAAAGCAATGAATGAGATTGCACTACATTAGGTTAAATAAAACAAGTTCTAAAGTGCAACTGATGCCAGGGAGATGTTAAGTACACGATGTTTTCCCCATGAGTTTAAAAGTAAAGTATGTTTTCCTTTAGTAAGATAACAGGAAAAGGTAAGTTAACAGTACAGATCATTTAAAATATGGCTCAGGATATAAGGATACAACAAAATATTTTAAAGAACAAATGATAAAAGCACCAAATGATTAAGGCCATGCTGGCAAAAATAATTAAAGGTAATTACAGAGAAAATGTCTCTTAATGGCATCAGGAGAAATACTGTTTTATTTATTTAGACAAATTGAAGTATATAAACAAACAATTTTTCAGTTCCAGAAATATTATATATTTTATCATATTAAGTTCATCCAAGCTACTGAATTCTGTCACTGGAATGAAATATTAACAATAGAATCGACATTCTAGTTAGTCTTCATTCAACTCCAAACTTTAATAGAAATAACCTGTCGGATTTGACAGAGTGTGATATCACTAGAGAAGCCTTGAATTTAAACTGGCTGGATAAGGAAAATTGCATGGTTTGTGAAGGCAGTTTTGAATAAAATGGCAATTTTGCTTCTATCCCATTTAGCTGTCAAAAGGCCACTTCTAATACTTTCATAAAGCTATTTGCCTACAGAGCAAAGATAAAGACCTGGAAAAAAATTACAACATAGTCCCAAAGCAAGTAACTAAAAGATAAAAAACAACGAGAAAAAGTTATCCTGATTTTCTGACTTCCCTTATTTTGAGTTTAATTTGTGTAATATTTCTTGATGAAGCTTCAAATTGTTAAAAAAAAAACTGATGGAGATTTATTCAAATTGATTATTAGGTTGCAGCAATCTTATTAAATACATTCATTTTAGTTAAGACTTTACACTGGGAAAGAGCAAAGAAACACAAAAGCCACAGTGACATGTAAATCAATGATAAGATATGCAAATTAAAAAAACTACTTTTGAAGTTGTAGGGAAACTTACATCAAAATTGAAAAAAAAATTATAATCAGAAGCTCTAGGCAAAGCTGAAGCAGGGTTTGAAACTTTTACAGGATGAAGGAAAGGTTAATGTCTTCTTCCTAGCAAAAATGCTGCGTCTTGCACTGATGCTTCAATAACGTAACGATCATAAATACTGCCCTGCTCTGCACTGCGTGATCACTCACAATCAATTAGCTGATTCTGAACATGAATGTCATGTTTGTGATAGCTAAGAGAAGTTATCAGTAGTTACAGCCTTAGAGAATAATTTCACATTAAAGACATAGGTAATGATTGCTTAGTGACTAGAACAACTAGGGAAAACTTTTTTTTTCTTTTTTTCTCTCTGCAGTCCTGCATAGGATGCAATCTGTTATCTGTCTGCACTTCATCTAATTGAACTACGGAAAGAACGAGCATCCAACAGATTCTTCTGAAGATTTTAAGCCTAGGGTACACTATACTCCTCATCTGACCTCATATGTAATGCAGGATGGTGTGTTCACACAGAGGTGTTGAACAAGAAGCAGCTATTTTTCCTTATTCTAATACCGCCTTTTTGCCTGTGCTGCTGACCCTGTACTACATACTACAGAGATTGTAACACACAGACAGACACATATATAGAAATATCTGAAAAGGATGGCAATACTCATTCTTGTGAGAATTGAAAGTGTTCCTCATTCAAAATATGAGAACTTTCTGAATGTCAGATATACACTTAGCTCGTTGCCCCATTAATCATGCTCACTCTGGAGACTGTGTGTTTCTTACATCTTGCTGGAGAGTGGGCATCAGAGGGGATTGCAGTGCCGTCGCCTTTCTGTCTCTACTGCGTTAGATCAGTATCACAGAACGCTTGGGTAAAAACATTCAGTACACTCACATAAATTATTCCTCAGAACGTGGACTGTGCCCCTTTTCCAAACAGTTTCTCCGCACATAGCTGGGCACCAATCAAGAATGGCAGATATACTGCCATCCCACTGGAGAGGGACTTTTTTACAAGGGCATTTAGTGATAGGACAAGTGGTAGTGCCTTTAAACTGAAAGAGGGTACATTGAGATTAGATATAAGAAAGAAATTTTTTACTGTGGGGGTGATGAGAAACTGGAACAGGTTGCCCAGAGAAGCTGTGGCTGCCCCCTCCCTGGAAGTGTTCAAGGCCAGGTTGGATGGGACTTTGAGCAACCTGGTCTACTGGAAGATGTCCCTGCCCATGGGCAGGGATGTCGGAACTAGCAGATCTTTAAGGTCCCTTCCGACCCAAACCATTCTATGATTCTATTATACGCATATTTTTAGCCTTTTGGAATATTCCTATTGTGCTCTCGGTTTTGAGAAGTGAGTCATTTAGAATAAGAAAGCAAAAGAAGGAATCATAGTGAAGGAAAAGAAAGGGTTTCCTTACATAAGGGAAGGGTCCTGTCTTTGCAAGAACGCAGAGAGAAATCTGCCTTCTGGCAGGGAGGAGGTTCGTTGTCCAGGAGCAGGGGATCAATATTTGAGGTGGGAGGAAAACAAATACTTTCTATTGTTCCAGGCCTGCCGGTACAGCAGAGATGTCCTAGTTCCCAATTTGCTAAGATGCATGACAGTATCTTCAGAAAGAGAAGAACCAAAAGACGTGTAATAGACTGGGATAGTAATAGTTCACAAGGGAACTCCGTGAAGCTGTTGTGGGGGAAGAACTGGGATGGGTGGGTAAGGAAATGCAGCACAGGACCCCTCAGTGGCTTTGGACTCAGTCCCTGATGTCTACCTTCGTCTAGCAGAGAGAGGGTTTGATTATTCAGGCACTGCTGGAAATTTACTTGTGTGGGTTATTCCCTCTTTCATCAGGTAAAGACAAGACAAGACATGTCGAAGTGAATTAATTCATTACTTCTCTTTCACTACAATGGGCGCACTAGCAACTCGGAGATGAAAAACTGTTATCATCAGAAAGTAGAGGAGAAACAGCAGGAAATAATGGGACACATTATTATAAGCAACATGAAAGAATAGGAAAAAATAGTTTAATTCTTTTTCAGCAATATTCTTAATCGTGTGCATTTAGTCCTGTTGACATCAGTGAAGTCAGTCCTGCGCTCTGTTTCACTGCTGAACGCCATTGCAAAAGGACAGTGTGCGACAAAGTGTGAGTCATGATATTTTGGAGGGAGGGTAACAGTGTCTCTCAACCTTACAATAATTAGCATGAACAATAGATTTCTTTTTCCGTAGGAAAGATTGTTCCAGCAAGCGATTAAAAACATCATTATTTTGCTGTCACCTTTCTACTAGGTTCTTTTCCTTCTGGTTGACAACTGAGATAACAGACAAGGAGGCTATCCACCTGGTATATGGTTTTCCGTTCCTTTGGAATGATCTGTGACAACTTCCATTCATGACAGGCAGGTTGTGTTAAAGCAGCCTTTGCTTCTTAAATTCAGCTACGGAATAGACATGCTTCTATTTCCCTGACCTGGATTATTTTAGAGAACACTTGTGAGACTTAGAAGAAAATGAAAACTCAGCTCGCCTCCCAGACTATAAAGGACACACAAGCAGAATTCATACAGGAGAGAAACTGCTAAGAAGCAGCAGGCTGAGAAGAAAACAAACAAAAACCTTAAGTCAAAGAAGCAGCAGCCTCAACAGGGCACTAAGAGGGGAGGTTTTGTTTGTTTGCTTGAAGTAGTCAAGTCTTAGAGCAGTTCTCATTGTCCCAATTAAATTGCAGACAGCTGGTTACTTCCCTGAGAAGAAGGTGAAAGCAGATGTTTTGAAAGGAGAGAAGCAGAATTTGAAGCATGAACGTGACAATGTGCTTGTTCAGGGTTCACCTGTGTGGTGAGCAGAAGACACAGGAAAACTTTCACAGGGAATTTAATCTCTTTTGACAAGGGGGATTCAGTACTGAGGCTTCTGAAAACTTAATAGATATGGAAGAAAATATTATTGGAAGGGATTGTTAAAGAGGTTGAAGTCTTATGGGATCCTAATTACATTTTGTCAAAATTTACACTTTCTTAGAGCTGATTGAGGTCAGCACATTCCCCCTCTGTGTTGGGAAGGACTGCCTGGACTCCACAATGCAGAATAATGCTTGCTAGAGCCAAGGGACCACAAGCATAACTAAAGCCATCCTTTTGCTTCAGCATGTACTCTCTTGGGCCTTGGCCTTTGCTGTTTTGAGTCTTAGAATGAGTTCATTTCTCATGGGGAGCTGCTAACAGTAAAAGTCTAGTATAAATCAACCCAGAGTTTTGCAATGTTCCTTACATTTTAATCTCCCTCACATTTAAGGACGAAGAGTGAGGTTTGATTTCATTCTGCTACACAGGGGTTTTGATTCATGGCCCAGATTCATTCTGACTGTAGTCCATGTAGTGAAAGACTATAGCTCCTTACACCTGTAGAGTCAGTGAGAAGAAACTAAAGGACATTTTTCCATCTAAAACTTGTATTTCTTTCCAGAGAGTACTGTCTTTTTCTAATAGGCTATAAACCTACACATATTTTGTTGTCATTCAGTACCTGCTCTACTGAGCATTTTTTTTTTATTTACTGACAGAGCAGATGACAAAAGTTTTTGCTTTAGTAATCAGATACCAGGTATGCTATGAAAAAGATTCTCACAGAAGAACATTTACCAATTTTCATAGAGGCCTAAAGACATCAGTCTTTTAACTAAAAGTTCATCTATATATCCTGGAGTTAAATACAATGCAAGACCACCTAAAGGGCTGCATGGGAGCATCTCAGGTGTGGAAGATGACAAAGGAAAGTGAAAACTACTAGCTTAGAGACTTAAGTAAGTTTTAAAAGCACAGGCTAACTGGACTGTACCTCTTAATTAGCCACAGACTTTTTTCAAGAATGGGTTCCTAATTTTCATGAAGTTTGAGTTCAGAATATTTGAAGCAGACGTTTAAACCTATCTTGCCCACTTGCTCAGCAGACTGCCTCAATAACTAGGCTATCATGCATGCTGTGGACAAGCTCTCCTCATCTCTTCTCTTGCATATGTTTCACTTTACCTCAGTAATTGAACATTCATTGGACAAGCAAGAGGTTAGGGAAGTCAAGCACGGAAGAGGAAAGCCAGGTTACTGCTCCAGTGATTATTTAATTAGTTAGACAAAGTTGGACAGTTTCTGAGACACAGCTGAGGAGATCTAATAAGCTTGTTGACTCAGATGCTCTGCTGGAGAGACAGAAAACTTGTATTGGAGTCTCTTGTCCATATTAAACAACCTAAGGACAAAGAGTGGGTCCTTTGCAAATGAATATCCTAACCACTGTTATTTATGGAGACATAACTTGTGAGAAAAAGATTTCACTGGATTTGTGAAATCAAATCTACTTAGAGAGTTGATTGGGAAGTGAAAAATATGTCAGATGCAGTTGCCAGTAACTACATTCTGCGTTCTTTTGGTAGGCTGAGATGAGATCCTCATGTGGATGAAAACTGACCCTGTCAGCAGCATTTCACTTCAAATGGTGATTTGTAAATCATATTGAAATGCAACAGAGGTGTTGTTTGGCATGTGTTGATAAAATGCCTTGGGAAGACTGTATAGGAGTAATTTGATGAAGATTGTACTAGAAAGGGAAGAAAAGGACATCGTCTTACTCTTTATAGCATATAATACTGTTTTTTTATGGATTTAAAACATCCTAATGGCTTTTTCCTCTAAGGGATTCATCACCTGTTCAATCATTTACACTCCGGTTAACAGTGCTGTGTTATCATCTAAATGCTATAAAAATTGCTCTACTTTAGTAAAGTCTCTCACACTTTGATTTATCCTTGCAAGTCTCTTCTCACAGATGTTTTTCCAGCCTACCAAGAAGATGTGCAGAGAGGTTCCCAGAGTTGTTTCCAAACACTAAATCACCAGCAATTGATATTCTGAGGGAACGGGCAAAAAATCTGTCACATTTAGACTGTAGGATTGGTGTGTTCATGAAAGTGAATGACATACAGAAGTGAGAAATGAGATTTTCTGCTGATGCAAAGATGAGGCATGGGACCATAAGAGGAAATAGGACTGTCTTTACTGTAGGTGTAGTAACCTCATGAAAGCTTAGTCATATTTTACCTGCTGCAAGAGACAAAGTAGTTTAAAGCGGGAGGTGGCCCAATGCTGCAGAAATGTCTTAGACTCCCATCAGCCAGAACATTGTATTTCTTTAGCAATCAGCAGTTTTATTATGAGAATTTTTCTGACTTCTCTGCTCTTAAATATCTACCAGACTCAGGAGGATGCTGGAAACTGAATGACCAAAGTGATGAGAGAATAAAGCAGTGAAGGGGGACTGAACAATAGTAATGGTTTTGTCAGCTTTCCGCTTCTAGATCATTGATTCTGTTGTAACCTGGAAGAGACAAAAATCTGTTACTGAACATTCAGTTACTTTGGAGAGACGACTTGAGCTTTTTTTGGTCTATTTCCTATCTATTAGAAAACAGATCTCCCTTTGTCAAAGCTAAGATTGCAGCTTGCGCCATCTGCAGAAACTGAAGCATCCGAATCAGATTCCCAGGCTTGGAGGTAAGTATTTTAGGAGACTGGGAAAGCAGCATTCAAAAAGTCTTGGGGCATCTATTCTGTTAAAACGGGCAGTCTGATTCTCTGTTTTATCTAGGAATTGTTATACAAAAAAAAAAACCCACCATCAAATGCATCTTAATAAAATCATGTAAACTAAATCAGGTTTATATGCATTAAATGTTCGTGAAGATCTGAGGAACAGTTTGAATTATTCAGCTATTTTCTTCACATCTTTCCATTTCTTAATGTGCTTGCTTAAGGATAATATTTCTTTTTTTAATGAGATCACTGGAGACGAAAGATGGTTGACACAGTGAAGTACATTCTGTGACAGAGTAGGTTCCTCATATATAATGCAGAGGGTAAGTCCTTGAGGTAAGGACCAAATTCCATAGTGGTGAAAGTCAACACTTATAGTATGTGGCTGAAATGGGAAATTTTCAGTCATACTATCTACCAGATACTTCTACTTCAGAGCATTAGACAAGCAGACAAACACTTTTTGACTGAAGTAACTCTGGACAAGGAGTTTTCATTCCAAGACATTTGCATCTCCACTTCCACCACTGTGCATTAATGCACAAATATGTATAACCTGAGATCTGTGTTGGATATGTCTGATCTCATTGCATCCCGCTGTTTGACAGCACCAACCTGTGCCCTCTGCCCTTGGCTGCGTCCAGCCTCTGTGCGCTGCTGACAGCTCCTTGGGCACTGTGTGGGCTCTGCGGGGCGGCAGCAGAGACAGCCAAGACAGCAAGAGCCTGAGCGAATCACTGGAACGAAGCAATGGCCAGGCACTGAGAAAAGAGTACCACAAATCACTGAGCTATTCACCTTTCAAGAAATGCCGCTAAACGCTTTAATGGTCATCTCCCCACTGCTGTTGCTTCCGTCTGGTGATTCCTTCAGGCCTCTCTACCCTTGACTTGGAAATCCATCAGGCTTCTAAATTCATTGTTTTTCCCTACTTCAGTGGTCACTCAGATTACTTATCTCCTATGCTTGTTGTTCTTTGTGAAATGGTCATTTGTTTTCTTTTTACCCATGTTTCACATTTTTCAGGTTCAGGTAAATATTTTGTTCTCAGTGTTTCTTAAAATAATACATGTCCCTGTTGATTCATCATCATCATCAAGATCATTATTATTGCTATTATTATTGTTATGGGTCAGCTAATGTTGTCCAAATTTGAGAAGAAATAAGACTCATGCTTTTTCAGTCTTTTGTTTTGTTTGAAGGAAAAATCTGTACTCGGTATTTATTATTTTTCTATATAGCAGACACAACTGTTTATTTTTCTGCTGTCTTTTTTCCCCCAGATGAAATCTTAGCAAAGTCAGCATCTGTGAACTGTATTTCAGCCTTTGAAGGGCCTTCAGGATCAGGCACCCTAAGGGAAAAGAAGAAATCCTGCAGTTTAGTTCTATTATAAGATTCCTTCATCTCCATGCCATGCTGCCTTCCTGACTCCAGAGAAAGGGGGCTGTTTATTATTGCTCCTGGCTAATGGGAACACAGATAAGTTTTAAAAGGACTTCAAGGCCCGCATTTATCCACCATAATTTTAGGAAGCTGACAGTGAAAACTGTGTCAGAAATGAAGTCCAGCTGGACTCCTTTTGCAGCCCTCAGAAGGAGAGGGGTCAGCAGGGGAGACTGTGGCCAGCATCGGGCTGAGCACCTCGTCAGCTCGCAGCCCTCCCCAGACCCAGCCACAGGCTGATAAAATTGGAGCTACCGCATGGTTAGCTTGGGATGGGGAGTTTAAGAGAAACTAGGGTACCTTATAGAGTTAAGAAGCTCTGCTATACTGCGGAGCAGTCACGTTTAAGTGTGGTCTTAATTTGATTTTGAGCTGATTCTAGAGATATTTTCTGTACCCCAGCAAGAGTCTCAATCACAGATTTTACACAGCCTCTCTACTTGTCAAACCTGTGCCACCATTTTAAAAAAGGGGCCAAATTTTTAGCCAGATGCTCAACAGAGCATCACTCCAGACTTGGCTGAAGGTCTTCTGAACTTGGGAATACTCAAGTCTTGTACCCCATTCTCCTGAAAATGCTCCTGTGAGTTAGTCTTCTGCAAGCCTTGCAGATGGTGGGAAGCCAGTATTTTCTGCCAGCTCAGGGCAGAAGAAAACCCCAAAAAAATTCTTGTTCCAAACCTTGGGTTAATTTTTATTTTACTTTTGATTTTGTATTGTTAAACAAAGAAATGACATTTTCCAGCCAGTACCATGATTACTTTGTGAGGTCTCTCTCCTAGCGCTTTTTGTTCAGGTACTTTGTCTTCAGCTGCGTTATGAAAACTCAGAGTTTCATAGAAAAAAATGAGGAACGGCAAATCTGCTACTGAAACTATAGGAGGAACCCAAGGATTTAGATTCAGGCACCATGAGAAATAGATACTGTGAAAGCTGTGAAAAGTACCCAGTTAACTGGTCTCTAAGAAACCCTGTTCTCTTGCTTTTTAAGGGAGAAGCGATTGCATCTGTGGCAAGAGATCTATTTCTTCTTAATGCAGGTGTGGCCTTCAATTTCTCCTCCCATGATTTGTATTTCTTTGACTAAGCTTCTGGGGTAACATTACTGGAGAAGATCTTGTGTATCGTGTAAGCTAAAAAATAAAATAGCTTCTTCATTCTTTAATTGTGGTTTACAGAAAAAGATAAGTAGATGAGCCCAGGTGTTTTATCTTTATGCTTGCCTAGCTGGCCCAAGGAAGAAATAGAGAGTGTTAGAGTGAAATAACAGTGGGAAGGAGTTTTGTTCCATGCAAGGTAATGGTATAGAGGTTTGGAAAAGTTAAGGCTGAAGTACAGGATAGAAAAGTAAGGAGGCTCTATAGTGGAGGAGAAGGTGGGAAATAGACATTTGGAGGTGGTAGTTGATGTAAAGATGACTTGTTATATGGTAAAACTTCACACTTCAAAAAAATCTTTAAATTCTTCTGTGAAGCATTATTAAAATGTCTTGAAGCTTAAAAGAAAGAAGAAGGAATAGATCATAGAAGCACTAAAAATCATTTTATAGGAACTATAAGAGTAGAAAATAAATTTTATCTTTTCAAAGAGAATAATTCTGAAATGTCATCCTGAGAGCAAAGAGATTTTAAAATTAAATCTACATTCATAGACTTCTATTATACTGTAAATGTAAAGATGAGCCTCAACCGAGTTCCTGCTGCATCTTTAACTCCCTAAAGCTTTTGTGCCTTGTTAATTACCTTGGCATCTTTGTATGCATTTAGAATACAGTACTTAATGAGCAGATCATATGAACAGCTGCCTTTTGTTTAAGGCATGTGGTTGCAGATCAGGTCTTAATTATGTTCCTGTATAAAAGAATGAACTACAAACAAGGTTATGCTTGACTAACTTCTGTGGGGGAAGCAACTGGGAGGGGGAGGAATTCTGCAACATTTTTTTGATGGAATTTCAGGTGATGCTGCTAACTCTTTTTATTACTGTTTTAAGAAAAAGTGCATGTTTTCCTAGGGCTCAAGATCCTGGAGTCAGGTGAGAATATACAATTATTAATTTCTAAGTATAAAATGTAGATCTTTTTAGGCTTGAATCAGCAGGTGCAGTTCCTGTTTGCTGTGAAAGATCTCTGTCTTTATTACATTTCCTAAGTGAAAGTTCAATCTTAATTGGTTTATAGGAGTTTGATAAAATATATAGAAGTGCTTTGGATATAAGCAGCACATATTGGATGGTTATAATCAGGCTGTTTGTCAGCAATAGTTCAGGCTATACTAGCTGCTGAAATACATACTAATTGTTCAGCACCCCTCACTAATGAATGACTTATGAAAAAGTGTGATTCTTCTAATGGTTATATGTTTTTTTAACAAATGAAGATTTGTGTTTTTTCAGTAAATTTTCAAAGCTGATATTTAGAAATAAAAACAGTGACTGGATTGGATCAACAAAGGAGAGAAAAATGGATGAGTGAAACTCAGTTGGCAGATGATTATTCCCCACCTCCAGGGAATCTATGGTCTATATGAAAGTCTTTGACTCTCAAATACAGAATAACAATTAAATTTAACTAAATAAAACCAAACTAACTGAAAGTGATTGAAATACTTTCCCTCACAAACCCTAATGTTCCTCAGGCATTTTGTAGTTGTCGTTCAAGTCAGGTGACAGACAATGTGGCATTAAAAGAGGACATAACTCCAAGTGCTGTTATCACTTCAGATGGACTTTTTTCACCTCTCCTATTTTAGTTTTGTGCTGTCTGTTGAGATACTACATTTTTAGGACAAAATTTTCCTATGACAGCTACGGGCAGCCCCCACATACAGGGAATATACTGAGGATGAAATGTGAAGTTGCAGTAGGTCCAGTGGCAACTTCTCTTGCTAGTTTAGAAAGCTGTTTTCTCCTCCCACTCACAAATGCACCTTTCCTTATTCTCTGCATTTCTGGGACGCAGATTGCAGCTGCCCTTTTTAAACTGGGAGACCTTTGCCAAATTTCACCAGCTGAGGATCTGACTGCTTTTCTGTTAATGTCTTTGTCTAAAGAAGGCACCTTTATGCTCTCTCTGTGAGGTGGGAGGTACTGCTGGAACCAGCTTTCAGTGGTGCAATGTCAAATTCTCAAGATGTCAGATTTATTTGTGCATATGATGGTGTAATTTGGCTTCCTGCTGTGCAAATGAGAGGATTAATTTCCATAATATAGAAATTAACAGTGCAGTTGATATTTCTCCATCTCTCAGCACAAATCAGCAGCTGTGGGTGATGGCAGCCAGTTTAGCCTCCTTTTTGTCCTCCCTCCAAATAGCCATTGATGAAGACACTTGCCCCAATTAAATGATACTGGATGCCAAATTGGTGTTATCTCCTCCTGCTTCATTTCCCTCCTTGTTCATCTGGCTTTGAGGTTTCAAGTGTTTCCTACAAGTCATGGCTCTGACTACCCTTCCCTGAGCAAAAGGTGGGGAGGGGGCAGGGTTGCTCCACCGCAGGCTGTGAATCCTGTGTGCAATACACAGGACAGTGAACCCAAAGAGGTGAAGCATGGGGGACAGTTCCCCTCTGCAAACTCTGCTGTGGAGATGATGCTTCCTCTCTGAGGAACAAGGCAAAAAATTGGGGCCAGTCACTTTTTAAGCCACCTGGGAAAGGTATTGCAAGCCCATCTATTAGAGGCCTTGCAATTCTTCTGGTGGATTTACTTCTGATTTGACAATATGATGGACTTAGCTGAAGACATAACAAGTACATCAAGCCTCCTTAAGCTGTGAGGTAGAATCATCTTTTTATCATGCACCAGGTCCTAGAATCACAGCTGGAAACTCTTGAGCCAGTCCACTGATGGGTCTTTTAGAAAAGCCTGAAATTTTGGCTGTAAGCTGTTAGATGTGGAGAGCTGTGTAACTACGATTGAGCAAAGAATATATATAGCTTGGTTTGGAACTTCAAACGAGGCAGGAAGGCCATGAAAAGAAAGGACACTTGCTCTCTCATTTTTGTTCATTCAGCCAAACCCACTGTGGAATTTCACTCAACTGAGAAACTCTGAAGGTTTCTGCTGGAATTAGTTGTAGTGCCTGGCACTCATGTTTACTCACATAAGGCAAACTACAGGATCAAGGCCATGTTTTTTAAACTGTCAAAGGTAAACAAATGGGTCACTGAAACTTATATGTGACAGTAGTTCTTCAAGGATATGGATAATCAGTAATATGTTTTTAGAATATGTGTTTGGGCATTAATCTCAACATTTGGGTTTCTCCACTGAACTAGAGAAATTTTTTTCCCAGAAGTCTCATAAAGTGCAAGAAAGGTCTGAATTGGTTCTTTATCTCTTAATTGTTCCATAAAGCGTCATAGGCTTTGCATTATATGTGTCTATAAACAATCAAACCCTAAAGAGATGTGAGAATGAAAATGCTAATAGAAGTTAGTGTCACCTGTCCTGATGCAGAAGACAACAAAGATTTAATCCTGTTGTATGAAATAATAACTGAACAGACCAGATTAAAGAAAATGTCCTTGTGATTCTGATTTCTTCCTTGGCTAAGCATATCTATGATAATGTATAAATAAAAAGAATGGCAATATCCATCTCAACGATAATATAGAATAACACAGTTACGTGAAAGTTCTTATGTTGATCTGTCAGACTTTTTTTTTCTTTTCCCAGTAAGAGTTAAACAAGGAGTCATGAACTTGGTAGGAGAAGGCAGATATTGGCTCTTATGGGGGACAAAGATCCCAGCCCCTTCTGAATGAATAACTCAGTGGAGGCAGGAACATGGACCCTCATGCTTGTGTAGATGCTGTCTTACACCAGATTGTGACTCCCAGCTCCCATCTGTCCTCTGCAATGTTAAAAATCTGCACAAGTGCAGCTGTATGCCATTGTCCCATAAGCTTCTCTTTCCTGTAATAAAAAAAACCAAACATTTTTTCTTTGTTCAAAATCTGAGAGAAATGAGTTGTCATAGTATGCGTAGTTTACTAGTGGAACTCGCTGCTTCAGTGACAGTACTTGATGCCAAGTAAGTAAAACAAAAGGTGGTTGCTTTTTTAAATAGGATTGTAAAATATACATAGTGTAGTAGCTACCTCATAGTGGATCATATGTTTCTAGGCTTTCTATAGCATTTTGAGTAGAAAGATATTTACCAGTAGAAGTTGAGACATTAAGCTCTCCTTTAAGACTATTTGCAAAGGCTCCCTGCAACTTACTGTAAAGCCTCCAGTGCCAGTCGCTCTGAAAATCTACAAGACTATGTTGACCATGGGTCAGGCTCGGGTGGGAGATGGCAGTTCCTCTTGTATCACAGCCATTTGCAGAGCTATTAGTGACTAATTGCTGAGGAATATCAAGTTCAATACTAGTTTCTAGTGCTAATGGCCCAGCTGGGGCTGGGAGTTCCCTATTGCCTTCTGCTGGGCTCACTGAAGTGTGGGAGCAAGGAAATGCAGGACAAGTGTAAAAGCGGTGTTACTATGTGCTCCATGTGTGTAGGGTTTCCTATCTCTAACGATATAACGTGTCGCTATCCTCATTCTGGAATACCAAGTTCTTCAGTACACGTAATTTGCCACTGAATGTTTACCACGGGCTGTTATACCTGATGTTATTAAAGGGCATCGTAGGTTTGGTTCTTTCAGCTGAATTTTAAAAATAAGCAAATATTTAGAATAGTTTGTTAACTATGGAAAATATCAGATTTTCATGCTTGATATAATGATGTTGTATGCAAATTCCATCTTTTTGTGAACTTATTCTGGACTTCTTACAAGGAATAAAAACAAATGTGTTTATGTCTGCCCTAATGTATGTGTATGATATTTCTACAGTCATGTCTCCAGGAGTTACAGCCTTGAAAAATGTCACTATGCTGAGGACTGCTATTATGGAATTCTTTACCATATGGTGATTCTTGATGGATAGAACTTGTGGAATGATTCACAAATACTTTTATGAAGGAAAGAGACACATTTACTGCTATTGAGAGGGTCATATTATTCATTGGACAGTATCTGGGTAACTGCTGAGTTCTTGGTGAAAACATCTTCGCTTTGAGAAGTGCTCCAACCAGTCACGCTGAGCCTGTGATATCTGTTAGTAATGATTTATTTTTTAATCTATTTGTTTTAAATGCATAGATCATCTGCAGAAGAACTGTCTTAAACCAACAAATGTGTAGTCTGAACTGTCAGATCAGTCTTCGTGTGCCATTCGTGGAGAGAAGGAAGCAGAGTCAGTCCATCCTAAGATATGTCTCTGACATGAATCAGTCTCTAGAGGCTCTTATCTCTTTTCATTGATTGTGAATCATTAAACTGCTACACTTTCTCTAGACAGCTCAACTTAACTGAGAGAAATCCACCTGTGAAAGAGCAGAAGTACTAACAAGTGGATTTGATGGGGGGAAAAAATGAGCATTGCTGTTCACAAGTAAAGAGAATCCGTTGCAGAGAACTCATTGCAGGAAAACAGTACATCAGACAAGTGGGCAGCACTTCTGAACGAGGAGTTACTGAACCCAGAATGCCCTGTATCCCAAAGTCAGTACATAAACAATTTGCTGAGTAGCTAAAGGTGTGTATACCCATGGCTCTGCCCATTTGGAGTCCTGCAGAGTGATTACTGTGTGCTTTGTCACTCTGTGTTAGTGTCTGATCATGACTTTGTGCAGTAACATGGAAATGCTGCATGTAGCTTGGAGACGGTATAACCACATTAGCGAATGAGCCAGGGCAGTGCTGCCGTATAAATATTAATGATTCAGTGTGTCTGCCCAGTTCTGTGTGGTAAAGTGCTCTTCTGTCTACTCCTCTGACTTCTGAGTGATTTGGGATGAAGCACACTCTGGCTTTTCCTTTCTGATCCAAGTAGTGTATTAAAGAAAAGAAATAATTTTCTGGAAGAACTGTTTCAACTGGCTTGATTTTTCTTTGGCTTCTTCACAGCGGTGTAGACATGGTTCTAACAGGTATACTTCTGCTGCACTTCCATCTGCTTCAGAGGCAGTAGTGACTTGTGGCACTATTAAAGACACTGGAGGAAAACCCAGGTTGCCCCAGATATTTGTGCTTTGTACCTCCTACAAATACATATTTAAAAAAACCCTAAAACACTTTAGCTACTTGGTTTCAGCTGGTTTTTCAGCTTTGCAACTAGATTTTGCTCAGGTTATAAAATCTTGATGTAGATACAATACAAGGTGGGAGGTCTCTTCTACACCTGTTTGTGTTGATGTGCCCAGATAGTCCTTGCCGTAAAAAAAATCTACAGTTCAGGTAAATACAGAAATGGCTTTACCATCTGAGGAACAGGCACCTATAACAAGAGGAGATTACATGGACTTGCTTAGTGCTTAAATAAGAAATCTAGCCCTTGACCACCACTTCCATCTTCCCCAACAAATGCACTACATTAGAAATACTCCTAGGGATCCTACAGCAAGTTGGACAAGGTTTTGTCTGGTGGTTGTTTTTTGGTGGTTTGGGAGGGGGGGGTGTTTTGGCTTTTCTTAGGCCTTTTTTTTAAACACAGAGTTTTTTTACAGAACTTCACTTTGTGATTCTGCTCAGCTATCAGTGCAGATTCAGTCAAACACCTTAAATGACAAAGAGAACAGAAACCTGAATTTGCTGAAGTAGAACACCTCTTCCTCTTCCTTACGTATGTTTCTCCCTCCCCATCTAGCCAGCTTTACACCTCCCTAGCCAGTTAGTGTTCAAGCTCCCAGTATTTATGCTAAGCTCCTGCTTGTGGCCGTATAACATTCAGAGACCCCAGAGTACCCCCCTGCTGCTCTGTCATAAATAAGCAGTGACCTGGCACAGCTCTTATTTGAAGACTGTTTTGCAAAGTGTTGCTTTGTTTTCCAGAGGGCAGGCTGGACTTTCAGACTGACTCTGTTATATGACTTCTGCCTGTACTTGACACAATATGAAAAACAGCATTCTGAGGCAGTAGACCTTATTCCAGGGTGAAGCCTTTCACTTCATGAAGGCAAATCTAGAGAAACACAACTGGATTTTTCCACTCATGTGGCCATGGAGTTGAGCAGAACCCCCTTCTGTAACTTTATCAATTTAATGACAAACACAGACATCAGAAGCCTTGCACCTTTCTTTCCCAATACACATTTCAGTAATATTTGCACTGAATGAAGTCTTCTTCAGCAGTCAGCAGAAATAGATCTCTTTCTTTTAAAAGGGGTGGCTCTGGTAGGTATGCTGACGTTACACCCACAAAGCCAGCACAGAAAAGGTGAGTAGACTCCAGTTAGCAGGCAAACCCAGATGTTGTTTAGCTCACTTCTCAGTAGGGGTAGAGTGTTTATCCAGTGATCTTTTACTGTGATGATTTTCATTTTTAGTTCTATGCCAGTGTTCTCTGAAGTATGTAAATTAAGTATGTAATTAGTAAAAGGTGTTTGAGATTCTTTTTTCCAATGTCAGATGATTTTTCTACTCACAAAAGCCTTGTAGTGATGTTTTCTGCAAATCACTAAGTTTTGATAATATTCTAAGATTTTATTTTCTTCCCCATAAAGACAAGGAAAAAATATTGTATGGTCTGAAAGAAATAATAGTTTAAAATATTGTTTTAAGTACTTTGACCTTTATTGTATTTATTTTATGACATGCTCATGGTTGAGATTTTTCATATTATGTAAAGGCTTTTTATAACTGCTGATAAAAGTATGACAGTATTGCTTACCCATAAGCTGAGAAATCTCACTGGCAGAATCTGTAGGAAATGAAATCTCAAATACATGTACATTGATGTGCACACGCAAACAATTTTTATCCACCTTGAACTGAAGCTAGAAACTTTGGTAATATTCTGTAGAGAATTAGATCTGTCTTTTATCAAATTGTCTGCCTTGAGAGAATCTGTGCAGGTTTTGGAAAAATTTTACGTTAATGGTATGGTGTGAGAGGCAAGAAAGCCTAGCTCAGTACCTCTCATTTTAGTCTGAAAGGCATGAGAAATGTTATTGCTGCAGCTATAGGATAATACACTCCCTTTCAGTCCATGATAGTCTGTGGTTCTCGTACCAAAAATCAATTTCCTCTGGAGGACCAACTTGGACAGTCCTTAGAACTGATGCTTTAAAGATGGGGAATTTTTGTCTCTTTCTTCTCAGCTTTGCATTTTGAATGTCAGCTGCACTGTTATTCTGCATTTCTGGACAATGAAGAATGAGTTATGAAGGAAGTGGTGATGCTTTTTATATTCTGCCTATGAATATGATAATTTAAATTTAGAGGTTATTTTAATAAGTGTTCAACAATCTCCTGTGAGATGTACATGGTTCCTACTATCATACCAAATCCTTGATATATATTCTGAGGGCAGGATGGGTACTACTTTCCAATTTATACGTGTTTTAAGTCTGAAATGTGATCTATGGGTCAAGCCAAAGAAAGGCTAGCATCAAAGCACAGGGCTTATTATATGCAGAACTATCCTGCTTACGTTACAGATTAGATCTGTGTTTTGTATAACATCTACACTTTTCTGTTTCTCGTAAGAGACAGATTTAAGCCTGACAATATCGTATTGAGAATCACCAGGTGGAGTTATTGCACACATTTTAGAGATTATTTTTCTGACTACATATGCACTGTTAAAGACAGAGTTACATTAGTTTTCATTTTATGAAATAATGTCTGACTGTAAGGTGTATCATAAGCCATGAGCGATGCTATTTTTCGCTCTTAAACTCCCTATCTAGAGTCTTTTCTGCTAGCCCCTGGGAAGCAAGCAGTTATATCTGGTCCTAGTATCTTAAGACTACTGTCTGCATATTGTTTGCAATCTTCTTTGGTTTAGGATTGTGTGTACCATGTAAGTAAACACATTGTACAATATATAAACCTGAACTGCACATCAGACAAGTTTATAAAGGTGAGGAAATATGCAAGTAGAGTATGAGATGTGTTACTGATGGGTAAGTTTGGATTGTTGCTGTTGAGTGTGGAAGAGGAGTCAAAATCAACAAGGATCATGGGTAGAGGGAAGCTGCCTTGTTGGAAGATGCTGCAGGAGGAGAGATGGAGTATCACACAGGGCTCTTGAAGAGAAGGGAGAATAAGGGTACATTGAAGTTGGGGATGAAGGCAAATGCTGTAGGGAATACGTGGAGGAGAGTGTAGAAGGGGATAAGGAAACAGAAGAAAAGGCATGGGAAGAAAAGGATGGATGATGTAATGCAGATGAGAAACACGCTAAAGGCCTTGAGGTATAGGGCAGAGAGGCAGGTACAAAATAAATGTGGAAAATGTTTCAGGGAGGGTTCTGATCTGGCTGAGGCTCACTCTGACTGCCAGCAGTGCAGGGTGGCTGAGAACATGACAGGTGTCTGTCACCGTCAAGCTCCCTGCTGGGGAGACACAGGAACTGTATCTATCCCAATCTAGCGAAGGCATATTGATTAACTGGGAATCTGTATGCACAGCTATAGCTATGCTGTCTGAATGTCAGTAAGATGATGCAAATACCTCCTTTAAATGTTAAACTATTCTTTAGATGGTAATCACATGTGTTTCTTTTGCACTTTGGTGTCAATCCACTGAGATCTCTGACTCATAGACAGAGTGATCTTTCAAAGTCAAGTTGGTATTTGAACAGCACTTAATACATGCCCTGAAAAATCTAGACTGAATACCCATTAAGTGAAGGCACACAACATCATACTCTAAACTGGGGGGACATCTACAAATATTTCAATAGTAATTTAAGAATTAAGGAATAATTAATTGGAATTAACTTGTTGCTTACTGTGGTTCTGTGGGGAAATTACGATGTCTGTCCACCTTGCAAATAAAAGCATAACAAGTTAACAAAGAAGACAAATCAAGGAAGCCTTCAAACTGTAAGTTGCATGGAAGAGCTTAGTGTAGGGTATGCTTTCTCTGTCACTTCAAATCACTATGGAGGACAGGGTACTTAGGGACTAGTATAGATTTGCTGAGAGAAACTGTGCTATATGCTATGCAAGAGGTCAGTCTTGAGAATCACATTGATCTTCTCTTTCAGTTTATAAACCCGTTAAACATCCTATGGGACAAACAAATCTGCCATTTCTGTAAAAGCAAACCTCTCTGTTCAGAAAGGGTGGTTCAAGCAAAAGTACTATATTGTGTTAAGATGCTGAAATTTATCTCTGTAGCATACTAAATCCAAGTCCTGCATACAGACTTCCCAGAGGTACATGGAAGTGCATATCCTGTGTAATGTGCAGTTGTCTAGGCTACAGAAAGTCGACTTTTACGTGGTGAGCAGCAAAGGCAGAAGCCAAATAATGGTTCAACCACCCCAGATATCTATGCTGTCACTTCATAATAGGGAGGCAATTTGAGAAATGTTGCCTCTAATATTCATGTGTGCTTTGCTCTACAACAGGCAGAAAGCCCCATATCTCGCTGAAGTAGAATAAGAAATGTTGATTATTCCCTATAGTGTATTGAGTTAGAGACATCCTGGATGCTCCCGTTTTTGAAACACAAGCTCATTACTGAACTTTAAACTGCAGGACCTAAGAAAGGGAAGTAATGCCATATGGCGCTCTTACACTACTGGGCTGATGGACACAGAAAAGAGGAGAAAGTCCCCTTAGAAACACTTGAGGCCTTGATTCTCACCCCTGCTTTTCAGCTCTGAGGGAGAATAAAGTCTGTTTGTGCATCTTTCTCTCCTTCTCTTTGTGCTTTTCTCAGATGACGTTTTATTGTCCTCCTGTTGCTAAACTGATACTGCAAGAGATTACCTATTGTGAAGCCAGAGAAAGAAATATTGCCACTGGTTTCTGTCACCTTTCTAGGAGTTAAGGTTACCAAAATGAAGATTAGGGGTAGGGGGAGGAGGGGGGAACAGGGCATAGGAAATGGCTAAGCTCAAAAAATAACAGATCTCTGTCTAGGAGGATTCTTGAATCCAGAGAAGGTGATAATCAAATAAGTGATTATCGTCCCTTTTGCAACACAAGTATCTATACATAATTAGGTGTGCAAGCTGGCAAATCTCTTCTAAGAAGACATGCTATGGGGTCTGAATAATCACTGATAATTTTTCACATTATTGGTATGAATGCAAAGAATGTTAATATCCCTGACTGTTTACTGTCCAATGGATGTACATTTTCTAGCAGCAACTTGTCATAGCAGGATGTGGAAAAAAGAAGAAATATCTGTTAATGCCACTGAAGGCTTCACTGTGCTGATACAATTTCGCTAGAAAATTCTTTGATTCCTCACTGGTATGTAGAAGTGCAATAGAATGTCCTTGGTCTCCCTGCATTATATTAGAGGTTTTTGTTATTATTTTTCCCTTCCAAGGGAGAAAAAGTTTGCAGTGTACCCATCAGATTTAGTCTACGAGCCTATATTCTGGTTTCAGAAATTCCCTGGATGTGAGAGGTGCTTTGCCAAACAGTAAAGAGAAACATGTGACGTATTTGCATTTCTTGAACATATTTGCATCTTCATACAAGTCTTTTCAAAGATTTCATATTTTTAAAATTTGATTTTCTTTATTGACATCAGTTATCTGTATTGTTTCCAATTAGGTCGTTTATTTGCTCTTTGGTGCTGTCGTTGTTTGCTAGTTGTTAAATGCCCATTGCATGCAGTGTCCATAGGGGTGGATACAGTTAGGTACTGTCAGACTAGATCAGACCCAAGGTCTCTAGCACCGATATTCTGGATCCAGCAGTGATGGGCATAATATTTTTTAGAAAGTGTAAGTATTAACTTCATTAATATTTCTCATATGTGCCTATCAAAAATCCTACTCAGTCCCCAAGTAAATAAAGAGCAGCTTTAGCCTAGGCATTTCAGATTTTCTCTCTCTGGTAGGTTGTTTTTCTTTTCACCATTAATAATTTTAAGTCTTACAAACTTGTACCTCTATGAATGTGCAGTCACTATAGGAATCTTTTCAACCTCTTTTGCCCACTGATATCCCGTGGCAGTGAGGCTTACACTCTTGTGGAACTTTTTAACTGCATCTCAAGCACCGTGATAATACCTATATCATCTTTTGAGAAAAGGAGAATAGAATTCCAAATCTAAATTTGAGGTGACCAATTATTCTTTCATGTTTTTTGATTACACGTTGCCTTATTTGTCTCTTTTCTTAACTTCCCCAACACTTAATATCTCTGTTTATGTAAGGGTGAGTCCCAGGCTGCTGTTTTCTTTCCTTTTCAAATCCTTTCTAATGCTGAAATGTCACTTGGGAATAAAAATAATAGAAGAGCGCAGATGTAATAGATGAGGCGATACAACTTATTTATTCAATCATTCCTTATTCTTCATCACATGCAACTTACCACTTCATGTTGTACTTCAGCTAGTTTGTGTTAACTTCAGGGCTTCCTGCTTAAAAGGTAGGATCAAAGTAATGAAATACCGTAAAAGAAACACCATCCACAGAATTTCAGTTTGTAAAAGGATCACGTGAGGGGATTTTCTGCAGTAAGGGAAGTTAGAGTAAGACGACATACGGAACTCATTCTGGCTGTGTACTCCTAGGAGGTATGTGAAATGTCATTAACAGGTCTGTTCTTGTGGGCTTTTCTACTTTCGAAGGACAGCAAATTAGGGAGACTTGGGATTATGATTTCAGCTGGTACGGGGCATGCCTAACAATTGCTTCTAATCTCTGAATGCTATGGGGCTCTGCAGTTTGAAGGGTTCTGTTCATGTGTGATACCAGCTCATGAGTACCATGTAAGAATGAGTAATTGTGGGAGATTTGGTACGATGAGCACAACCAATGATCTCTGAGGTCAGAATGATCTCAGGAAAGTGTCACCAGTTGGCACAGACTTCACTGAATTAGTGTGTCATACCTGATCCATTTCACCTGAAGTCAGACATCAAACCTTAGGCCAAATAAATGTTGCTATTTTGTTTTACTGGGAGCAAAATGAGGTAACCTGTTTCCTTCCACAACCTCCTGGAACCCTGTGTTTTAGGCTGAACTCAAATTTCATATTTAATATTAGGAGAAATACAGTGTTATCATGAGGCACTCTTTTCTACCTAGGACCCAATGGCTAGTTCTAGGGGTCTGTGAAGGGTAACAAACCAAGCTAAGCCTGTTGCCAGGAAACTTAAATTAGCAATGTGATATTCTGCACAGATGTTGTAATTTAAAAACTGTTGTAAACCACTTCAGCCTGGTCAACAGCTACTGGCAAACTCTACACCTGGCTTTTGTGAAGTGAAAGTAATCTTCACACAGACACTACTAGTTTGCTTGAAAGATTGGAGGGGGTTTTCTTTTGTTGTCTTGTTACAATTGTAGAGTGAAACAACCTTGGGAAACTGTAGGGGGAATCTTTAAATACAATGAAATGCCTTTATTTATGTGCTGTGCTTTTATGCCTGAATGAGGTAAGAACTCTTTGCTGGAAGAAAAGGGAGAAAAAAAATATTGATGGATCATTAAACTCAAAACCAAAATGAGTAATCAGTGAATTTGGACTGCCATTTTATATGCATTAGTATATTAACAAGGAGGAAGGAATTTCAGCCTGGAATCTTGAAATGTGTGGAAGGGGGTCTGCCCACTTTTCGGAGGGTGGATAGGATAACACCAAAGGCGATGACCGTGGAAACAGTTTAAGGCTTTCCCACACGAGGAGGAAAAATGTTTAATTCTTCTGAGAAGGAAAAGCTGGTACCTTAGAAAATGTTAATTAATCCAAACTGCCATATTCTTAGAGTAAAAATCACACAAGGATAGTGGGATGTTTGTAACATTCAGAAGTAGCGGTATATGCGGTATTTAAGAGCAAAAAGATAGGTTTTGGAATTAGAATACAATAAGAGGAAATGTTTTCATTCTACTCTCTTAAGAAAGAAAAGGATGCATCTGGTTAACAGCCCAAATATGAGGAAGTGTTGACGTTCCCTATATACAGTGGAGTGGGAAACAGAGCAGCTATAAGAGTACTCTGTAGAGTGTAGAACTCCTCTACAGCCTTTTCTGTAATCTGTGTCTTCTCAGCTTGCCCTGTAAAAATACAGAAGTCTGACTCTTTTACAATGCAAGCTGAATCATCTTGGACCAACAAATGGAAACCAGCAGCTAAGAATGTAGAACATGGTGCGGGGAATCCATTGTGATCTTAGTCTCCTCTCTGAAGAGGAACTGCACCTCAGAACTGTAAACCATGCCCTTATACTGGCAGGAATGTATTCCCCAGAATGACAGTGACATTCAGCAGCCTCTGCCATAGCCTACACTATTTATGTGGTGCTTGTGTATATAAGCTATGTGGACTTAGTGCTGAGAAGCATGTGGCTTAATTCATGCAAACAATAAAGTAGTTTTTCACGCTTCAGTTGTGCATTAGTTCAATGGATGCTATTTTTACCTAAGAATCTGCACGGTCTGGCCTATGAACTGTGAATTCTGATTTAGGATGTCTTGTGCATCACCTTACTTAACCTGATAGACCCCAGCCTGGTGTGAGCAAGCTGCCCCTCTGGACAGTGAAAATGATACCTCATTCATTTGAGCTCCATTCCTACAATATGGATTTATCTGATTCTGGTCCCTTGGGCCTGTGAACTCAGTCCTGAATGACTAAAACTAATGATAGTGGGGGGAAAATACACCAGCAGAAACAATAATGGCAATGAAAATGTTCTCAAGAGAAAGCTTAAATGGCCTTCTTCTAAGTTAATGTTTTGTCACTAAATAAACAGCAAATGGCAAACCAGCTGGACCCATTTAACAACACCTCCCCCAAGCTAGAATCACTAAGACGTATGGTTGACAGACATCCAAGCTAATTGCCTCTGATTCTGTTCATATTCAGATTCTGGCAAGTCCCATTCATGTAGGGCTTGCCTCAAGCTATTTAGCCCTGGGCCAAATTGCCGTAGACCCATCTGATCAATCTGCCGATCTCTGGACTTTGTAGTGGGCTCAAGGTTCATGGGGTTGGAGATGTTTGTGTGACACTCCATTGCACAATGTAAATAGATATCGCACCATGGTCCAGCACTTTCCCCTCCATTATCCAGTTCCTATCTTGAGCACAGACAACCTCGCTGATGAAACCAATGGGACTCCTGGGACAGCTATTCACAGATGCAATGGCAGTAGCCTCAGCGTGCAAACTATACTGCACATACATTAGAAAATGTGTGGCCTCCAAAAGCCACTGTCCGAAACCCTGATGAGGAGTAAGTAAATACTCCCTGCAGATTTTTTCCATTATTTACTAGGGAAAGACAAAGCTGTCAACAATGATATCTCCTTCCCAATTAAGCTCACTATTACAGTCCATAAATCACAGTATGCCTTCCCTGTGGGGAACGAAAACCTGTACAATTTCTGAAAATGCTCATAAAGACAGTGTGTAAGAGATAGCTATGTTGTTTGTTTTTTTTTTAACCAAGAAGATTCCATCATATTGCCTTAATATTGAATCATGAGTAAAGCTATTAAAGAGACTAAGCAATTGTGTTACACTTTAATGCCAGGTGAAGCTCTGCTAAAGTGTTTTTTCTCTCACAGGAGACTGCTGATCATTTTCATTAGTATTGTCTTCTAGCTCTTTCCCACCAAAACAGAGAGAATAGGACTACAGGGATTTCTATTCCCTTGTCCCAGTGCAGGATCGATTCTACCTATGTCTGTCTTCGTAAAAACATCCAGTGACAGAGCTGCCAACACCTTTCCCAGGGAATTGATACCAATTCTTTGTACTTTAATTCAGGAAATTTCTATTTCTGACCAGCTTGATTCCTCCATGCTACAACATGAGCCTCTTGACTCTTTCCTTGGACTCCAAATTCACCACAGGAGATTGGGGTTGTTTGGTTTTTTTGTTTTGATTTGGGATTGTTTTTCTGGGGTTGGTCTTTTTTTTGTGGGTGGTTTTTTTCCCTCCTAGAAGATCCTGTAAGAAAATTACATGAGTACCATGGGACTGCTAGTCTTCTACACACTGGTACAAAAGAGGATGGGACTACAGAGGATGCTCATAAAATGATAGGTCAGATATCCTATAAGAAAAAACTATCATGTTCTTTAAGAAGATTTCCCCTCTTTGAAAATGTGAATGAAAGATATAATGAAATGCGAGCTACTACTGTGTCAAAGCTCATTAGAATGTTGGTTGCAGAGTGCGCTACGACTCTGCCTGCACCTTAAGTAACTGTATGAAATATGTCAATCTTTGGATAAGGAGGGTAATAACCCTGGGAATTATGCAGCATGAAGTTTCATATACCCCTGGCTTTAAGAAATTTTGTTAGTAAATCTCTGATTTTAAACATGAAGAAAACCCAAGCCTAGGTAACAGCTAGTGCACAGAATTCGCATTTGGCAGGAAGGGTAAAAGTTAGTTTTGACTATGAGATTTTCCAGTCCAGGCTGTGGGTATCTGTGGGTGAATGTGTTAGGTGGGATGAAGTGCATACCTCTCACTTGTGAAGGAACATAAGCCTCTGTCTTGGGTTATTGATAGTTTCTTATAGCCATGATGGTCAAGGTATATCATATTGATTTGCCCAAGTCATCTGGTTTCATGTGCTAGACCTGTCCTCTTTTGCGAACTATCTGGAGATTTGTTTCTTTTTTTGTTTTTTGTTTCTTTGCTTGTCTTGAAAGGCTGAAAAGTTGCTAATCAATAAGCAGTTCAGCACAATTGTTTCTTTATTCATGGTGTGCCTGCCTGGCTGCCCAGCTGTCTATAGAGAACCATAGTTCCTGTGTCTTGTGGTCCATTGAACAATAAGACTGAGTATGGCGTGTTGCGTGGTAATAAAGTGCAATGTACCTTCGATGGGACTGATGGAATAGAGGCTGAAAAGTATCCGTACATAGTGCTGTGTTTTAGATGTTATTCATGCTCTGTGACCCTATAGAAAAAAAATAATAACTTATCCAGATAGCTGATGATGCATTGTGCATAAACACAATTGATACATATTTGAATTGACGGTTTGGAGAAAAAGGATAAAGCATTTCGTCTGCCAAATGGAGCAACTGTGCTGGGTCCATATTGCTGCTAAAGGATGCCCAGTGGGACCTAGCTGCTATAGGGATGGAGAAGCACAACTTGTACTGGACAAGCTCTGGCCTCCCTGCTCTCTGACAAGGTCCAGTGTAGGTGCCCCCCTCAAGCAGAGCACTTCGTTTAGGAGACTCCTGTCATCCTCCTATCCTCCTCCTTTTTCACTCTTAGAGGGGTCAAAGTTTCTCCCATTCATAGAATCCTTCTGTGGGATGCTGTGAAATAGAATTTAAGAAACCTAATAGCAGAAATGAAAAATCTGCACTGCTTGATGTGACAATATCTACCTCTCCACAGACCCAGATATAGGTGACTGAACCAGTGCTGGTTAAACCAAGTCTTCAGGTTTGCTCCCTAACCATGGACAATACAAATACTATAACTATGATGACATTTCAGGTTTTTTTAGGAAACCAAGCTGATGGTTTCTGTGCCTTAGCTTTAAAGGGAACTATGAAAATTTGCTCAGATACAGGGAAAAATGGAAGGGATTAAAGATCTTGCTCCAGGTAGAATAAAAGCACTGAAGGAATTGGAAAGGTCTAGAAAGTAAACTAGAAGCATGAAATTTTGAAACCTTGTGAGGGATTACACATTCCATTTAAACTAACAAAACAGACATCCTGAATCTCAGGGGAATATATGACTAGAACATATTTCCTGGGTAATCAAGTCCAATCTCTTCTGATTATATACAATGCAGTTCATAAAATGATCAAAATAATTTTTAAAATTAGGAGGATGATGAGGGATGCCTTTCCTGCACTACTGGGAGGCTTTTGCAGAATTTCAGTGCTGTAAGGGTTGTAAATTTTTCTCTGCTTTCCAGTACGGATGTATTTATGGCCGGTTTGCTGCAGTGTAGGAAGTTTTACTCGTATGCCCTTTATCTGCTTACCGTTCCCAATAATGTTACAGATTGTCTTTGCTCAGGTAAACATGTGCTTTACTGATCAGCAGAGTTTGGATGCTCTGGATATTTGGCATAAGAAGTGTAGTGCTTGTGCAAAAGAAACCAACATTTGAGATAAGGGTGACTGCAGCCACTAGAGAGACATGATCACATTTACTAGGCCTAAGAACTGCAATGTACATAAATAAATCCTTTCAATTTGTTCCACTGGGCATTTTTTGAACACCTCTTCTCTCCCTGCAGTTCTGAATCAGCTAAATTGCTTATGCAGGATGTGGTGATACCAGGTGTGATGGGGGGTGTCACCAAGTGAGATGGAGGACTGCAGCCTCAGCACTTGCTGAAGCATTTCCACCCAGAATAGAACAACTGGGTTGAGAGTCTGAGATACCGTGGTATTTATGATTGGGTCAACAGATAATGCATATTTCATTATTTATATTGCAGGTCCATTCTAAGCTTTGAAACCTAAACTGGAAACAATATTTACAAAAAAGAAAATAAAGAAAGAGGCTTTTCTGAAAGAGAAGCTGCGGTTCTTAAGCCTCTTCTGAAGGAAAAGAACATAAAATAGCCATTGTTGAGTTGCACACATAATAGTAGCAATAGAAAGGATATTAATAGGGCAAAACCAGTGACAAGACAGTACATAGATTGCTTGAGGTGAGACATCATCCTGTGTCATAAACACATGCTGTTGTTATTTCTAAACTGGAAGACAGGGAGACCCTGGAAAAACACATAGAGATCATGCTGCGCAAGGTGCTGTACGGTCATTTGTTTTATTTTATCCAGTATACTGTGTCCACTAGTGCTCTCAAAACTATAATTCCAAACGACATTGTACTTCTTTCCTTGCATGAAAACCCATGTTACTGGTTTTCATTTTAAATGATGCATTTAGCATGCTACAGACAAATGATAGAAACATATAAAATTAATACTGATCTTGTGAAGGGTGAACTGAAACTCATGGGCTGTCCCACAGTGTGAGTGTGATTTAAAATTATAAAAGCAGTGCTTATGTTTTCTGTACATGTATGTATTTTTGCACACAAGTTCTAGTAGCAAGTTTTCCATATGTGCTCTAACACAGGCTCTCTTTCCCATGAAAGACTGGACCAGGTTGATCTTCCAACCTGAGCTGTTCTATGATTCTATGAGCATGAAATGTTGATTGTTCAGTATCTTTGATGCAGTTTCAGGCTGAAAACAAGCATCCCTGGGCTGGATGTGGGATGGATGAAGTCCAGAATAGGTTTGCTATGTCCCCAGGAAGGGAAGAGTAATCCTCTGTGAATTAACAGCTGAAGATTTCTTCCCAGAGACCCAGTAGAAGAAAATAAGCAACATATTGTCTCTAGAAGTGGTCTGCTTATGAGGGGTCATTCCCTTTCATGCTGCTCACGCACAAAGGAAAGAGTAGAACCTGGCCTGTAGTCAACACTGGAAATCCTCTGTAGGCCTCACAAGGGCAGAGCACATTGATATTACTGACAGTGACTTGATGTATTAACTGAATCAATGGAGAATAAAGACATTCTTCTTTGAAACACAAGCCTGTCCGCTAATGACCCCCCAATACTCTTTAAAAGAAAGAATTCTTTGTGAAGCAGTCATCCTTCAGGGAATCAGTCAGAGCCTCTAACATCTAAAAATGCCCTCTAAAGAATTAAAATAGGGACTATGAGAGTAGGATTTTATCTTCTGATCTATGTGTGTGGTACGTTGTTTTGCTTAGATATGAAGGCTTTAAATATCTAACAAAATGTTACAGTCATCAAAGACTTAGGACAGGGATGGGTTTTGGCCCTTCTTTAAAAGAGGTTTTAAGACAGGGATAGTTCACTAGTGGGGAACAAAGTTCTGAAGGAAATAGATCAACATTTTCTTCTTAACCTCTTGCTCTGGCATTTTTTGTGGAAGCAGGTCTGAAATGTGATGTAACAGCTGAGACTGCTTTCCAGGAAGTTGTTATAACTTCTCTGTATAAGTACGAGTTTTCAGACCCATTCTTTTTTAGTATTTTACCCTTTTGAAAACTAATTTTGAGCACTAGCTATGCAAATAGCCAGACACAATTGAAAGAACTGTGGCGAAACAAGCAAATGTGGTTGCAGGCAAGAATGATAAACTGAATCTATTGCAAAGAAGAATTATGCTCAGATTAACAAATGCATGACTGTTCAGGGACAGTTCTGGGAGTCATCAGTATTTAAGTTTGAATGTATTCAACTCATGTTGTCACATGTGAGCTGGACCTGCATCAGAGAGATATTACTTGATTTGATGACTTTTTCAAGCTCCTCTCTGTTCTTTCTGCTCTTACTTCCTTTCAATGACAGATAGGCTCATCAATTGTTTCCTTGCTCACCTAGAAACATACTGTTTGTAACTCACTCACTCTGGCCCATTCTGTTGAGATGGTGTTTTCCAGCTGGAGCCTGCCAGCTCGCTCCAGGCTTTTCTCTAAGTAGTTCCTGTTGTTATTGCTTGTCTTCAGGTTACTACAGTATCATTCACACATCCCAAACTGTTGGGACTCTACTGTGCTGAGCACTATACATGCAAGCAGAACAGAGAGGAGAGGAATCCTGGCATGGTTAGTTCAAACACCTGCCAGAGGGAGCTGGACAAGCTTGAGGACTGGGCCTGTGTGAAAGTCATGAAGTTCAACAAGGCCAAGTGCAGGGTCCTGCACCTGGGTCAGGGCAACCCCTGGTATCAATACAGGCTGGGGAATGAAGGGATTGAGAGCAGCCCAAAGGAGAAGGACTTAGGGGTACTGGTGGATGAAAAGCTGGACATGAGCCAGCAATGTGTGCCAACAACATCCTGGGCTGCATCAAGAGAAGAGTGGCCAGCAGATTGACGGAGGTGATTCTGCCCCTCTACTCCTCTCTGGTGAGACCCCACCCCGAGTCCTTTGTCCGGCTCTGGAACCCTCAGCACAAGAAAAACATGGAACTGCTGGGAGCGGGTCTAGAGGAGGGCCACAAAAATGATCAGAGGGATGGAACAGGTGTTCTATGAGGAAAGGCTGAGAGAGTTGGGATTATTCGTCTAGGAGAAGAGAAGGCTCCAGGGAGATCTTGTTGTGGCCTTGCAGTACTTAAAGGGGCTTACAAGAAAGATGGGTACAAACTTGTTAGCAGGGCCTGATGCAATAGGATGAGGGGTAATTGTTCTAAACTAAAAGAGGGTAAATTCAGACTGGATATAAGGAAGAAATTTTGAACAATGAGGGTGATGAAACACAGCAATAAGTTGCTCAGAGAGGTGGTAGATGCCCCATCCCTGGAAACTTTCAAAGTCAGGTTGGAGAGGACTCTGAGCAACCTGATCTAGTTGGAGATGTCCCTGCTCATTGCAGGGGCCTTGGACTAGATGACCTTTGAAGGTCCCTTCCAACCCAAACTATTGTATGATTCTATTCTATTCTATTCTAAATACTGAATGAAAGCATGCCAGGTTGTTTTGACAAAGATTTTAAATAGTAGTGCTCAGACATCATTGTGAGGAACAACATTAGTGATGATTACTGAAAGTCTCAATAGAGTTGGGACTGTTCTGACTGATCATGATTTTGTTCTGTCTGCCTAATAAAAATGGGGAAGTTCCAGGTTTCACTGCATATCTGCTAGCAACCCTAGTGCAGTTATGTATCAAACCCAGTTGCTTCATGGGGAACATGGCTGAGAGCTGCTAATTGATGCAGCTGTTTTGCATCACCTGAGGATCTTAAAGGAGCTGTGCACTCCTGGAGATAATTTAAAACTAACAACGAAAAAACAGTTAGCCAAATTCAGCACAAGAAAGGAAAAAAAAATAAAGTGGTGTAGACAGAGGCTGTTCAGTGGGACATCTTGATTTGTGTGTTATTAGTGAACGTCCTAATTACTTATGTCTTTAACCTTGTCCTTAACTTCAGAAAATTTCAATACCTACTGAGGATTGCTAGCACCAAAGAAAGTCCACATTTGAGCATGAATCCCTGAAAATCTGTTCCATTTAAAAGGAAGGAAAAAAGGAAAAGAAAAAAAGAAAAAAACACCCCAATGAATTCTAAGCAAAAAGGATTAGAACAGTTTCTTCCTCCATTTGGAAAAGAATATAAATGTGTACAGCTGTAATTTGCAGCTCCTAACTAGATAGTTCTAAGAAACACATACAAGAAATTTTAGCAGAAAGTCAAGCACTTCACTGTGATGAATCAGTCCTTTTCAACTTTAAATGAAACAAACATAGTTTGATGATTTTTCTCATTCTGAAACTGCAGCTGAATGTGACTTGGTATTGAAAATACCTTGAGGTGCTGAAATGAGTTTTATCAAGCATTGTTTTACACCAGGTAATATTCACCAGAAGTGGATCTGAATTTTGATGGGTTTTCTGAGGTATTGTTGATCAATTTGCTTTAACACTGCCTCCAGAATTTGATGATAGATCAGTACAAATATGGTCGGAAGATGCTATGACAGATGGAAGAAGAGATTATCAGATTTGTAATTTTGAATCTGGTCTTTAGATAGTGGCATTCACAAGCAGAGATCTAAGCTTCTGAAAAGCTATTTGGGATGATTTTAAACAACTTCTGTGGCCCTGAAAAAGTAATCGTGAGGGGGAATTTGTTTGACATCTTTAACATTGAGTGGAACATTAAATTGAATAGACTTAATACATGTTCTTTTTGGAATAAAGCTTCAGTGTTACAAAGGACAGGAAGAGTTGGTTGCTTTTGTTTGCAAAGGAACAGATTTTGTCTGGTTTCCATTGGTGAAAGGAAATTCAGTTGAGGGGTTCTGATCTCCTGAGAAGCAAAAAAGAGTCATCAGAACAGGGACAATAAATAGAGCACTTTGGAAGTAGCCTTGAAAGCAACATTTGAAACAAAGAATGACATTATTTACACACCTGCATCAGCACCAAAGAAAGGTCACAATCTGTAAATGCACTGAGGACTACTGTAATTTAAAAACACTAATTCTCTGTAGTTTAAAATGATGTTTGTCTTGAAGTATATTATAACTAAGAGAGTATGAAACACAGCTGTCTTTCCAATGAAAGATTGTTGCTGATAAAAGAAATTTGTATTCAGCAGCAAAAGGGGAAGGTGGCATGGCCAGAAAGAACTTACATCAACATTCAAGTCAGTTTCTCAGGGTACGTTACATGCAACCTTGTCAAGCCTATTAAGCATTGTTTATACACCCTGTGTAAGCCCTTAGGGAATACAAAGGACATGCATCACATTTCTAGAATTAGTCTTGGGGATGAATGAGCAGAGAAGTCAACCAGGGCCCCAGCAGAATGAGGAGGACCTCATAGAAACCAGTTTCAGTTTGGGGCCTCTGTGTGCCTCAGAGGAAGAATGATCCTGAACCAGAAATAGGTTCAAAAAAGTTGTTCAGAAAAAAAGGCCTTCAAAGTAACAAATTAATTCCTAGCTATCCGGACTGTATTGGAAATTGGGACACATTTTCCATAAATATCACAGGCTACAAGTATTCTGATCAGCTTTTTCAGTAGCTAAGAAAATAAGATCCCATTAAATCTCTTTATTAGACATTGAAGATTATGCCATATGTTAGCATCCATGTAATTTCCTCAAGATTTGCAATGAAGGCATTTGATCAGCGATTAGGAGATGGACTCTCTTAGTATATGTCTTCCTCAATTACCCAAAGCAGTATATAACTTTTGATGCAGTACATGCCTGTTTAATGACTAGCCAGACTGTTAATTGCTATTACTTATTACTGAAGGCAGATAGCTCTGTGCTGTGTTGAGAATATTATAAATATATGGAACCTGTCTATTGCCTAACTCTTATTTCATCAGCCCAAAGTAACCATAAAATGCAACCATTCTAAGGTGAATCTGTTTTCTAACATGAAGGGACAAAGGTTCCAGAATAAGACATAATAGAAAAAGATGCTGAGGGAAAGCATATGACCAAGTTTTGCAGCTGAAAGAGTCATGTAGATGGAGAATTAAACTTTTCCTAGAAGTATGGAACAGGGCTTTTCTGTGTTCCTAGACTCTGTTAGGCTGTGCTCTGATCTGGTATCTACACTTGAAAAAAAGTTTTAGAACTACAGTATACTATGTAAATACTTCCATCTGTGTGAAAGTTGAATGGACCCCATCCTGAGGTTTTCATACTTCATCAGTATACTTTCTCAACCTGCTTGCTGCAGAAATCAGTGCTCTCTGCAGCAGTGTTATAACATATTGCTGTTTGGCAAGAGAAGGAAGAATCTCAGATGGGATCAATTTTGCCAACGACTTACTTCTAAAAAACACCACAGAGTGTAGTTCACAGAAACAAAATAACAATGAAAAGTCAAACTCAAGAACAGAGTCCTGGAGGCTCTGATGTGTCATTGATGCAAATAACTAGAAGATCCAGGGCCTAAGGAAATTAAAACATCATGCTTCAGTTCAGTTGTAGTGCTTAAAGTTATGTTTATTTCCTGCTATTTTTTCATGCAATCTTTAATATGCTCGCAGATGTCAAGGTAAGCGCTATTCTTGTTCATTAAAACATTTTGTGGATCAAGGCTTTCATGATATGCAAAGAGAAAACAATCTTCTCCATTATTTCTATTTTGACTGACAAATTAACTTGCCTCCATCTACAAAGAGATCTGGTGATAACAGAAAAGTATTGCTTTTACTGTGTACTATAAATATTCATTAGAGGACCTGAGCGCCCAGTGGTTGCTCATGAGACAAACCCTTATTAGAGCAACAACTGTAGAGTTACCCAACTACTTCATCTATCTTTTTGACCTGTTACACTCGGACCTTGATAACTCTGTGGCAGAGCCTCTTCATTACTTTCTTTTCCTTTACTAATTGAGTGAAGACCAAGTCCTTCATAGGATAAATCATTGTTTTGGTGTCTTCCTTCCAAGTTACAAAGTCCACGTGGAAGTCACTTCTTTCAGCTAGCTCTTAGTTTGGCTAGAAAAAATTGTATTTTGGCGAAAACAAACAAATAAACCATCACAAGCACTCCAAGCAAATAACTTATTTTGTGGGCTTATATGAAGATTTTGGTATCAATTGCAACACAAGAAGACTTGGTACATTTAGCACTCCTGATTAATAATACTGGTACCAAGTTTTGAACGCTTTTGCAAAAAGCTTTATTGAAGTAAACTATTTTTATGCAGTTAATTGGGATTTTGCATCATTCTCCTAGTAGTCAGCTGAGCTATCTATGGTATATATATTTATATCTCACTACATTTATCACAATATGTCATACATATCATATATATATATATATCACTAGATATCACCATTACCAGAAGAATTATCACAACTGTTCTGACAAAAATTTTTGCTTATGTAATATCTAATAATCAACATTAACAAATGAATTTTCACAATAACCTTGAAGTGTAGAGGCTTGCTAATGTAGTTGAGACAGTAGAGGTGCAGAGCTATAGTTTTGCCTGAAGCCAGATATGTAACTGTTGCACACTGGAATCAGAATTTTCGTTCTGTAGTGCTTCCAACAGCTGATTTACCCACACAAGGGTCCTTCATTTCATGCATCTGTAAGAGTGCAATTAAAGCATCATGATGCTCTGAGCAGCTGCTTCTGTGATGCGTAGATATGGTGTTCAAGGGGCAGGAGAAAAGCCAGACAGATGCTAATCGTAGAAGAGATGTCTCTTCAGAAACAATATCCTCTTAGAACAATTACGATTTGCCAAAGTCGAAGCATTTACTCTGATAGAAAGCAAGTGAAGCAATGAGGTCTCTGACTGATTGCATGATTACTGGCTTTTTTTCTGGGTGAGACCATGCCAGAAAATGAGAGAAACAACAAATAAGCAAAGGGAGCTACTTTTACTTAAATAATGGCGAATGTTTGAGGTCTTATGCAAAGGCTACTAATTTCCACAAAGTCCATTGGTTTATCTGGGCTTTAGCTTACATTTTATTTTGTGGTTAGAAGTAAAATTTTTGTCAAAATTCTCAGAAAAGTTCTTTAAATGCTCATTGATTGAGAATCTCGTAACCTGTCAAAGGCTTGGTATGAATGCAATATTTCTTAGGTAAGACAGAAGAGCTTACTTAGTCTCACAGTTCATTATTTCATGTTGGGAAAATACATGTAAACTGGTAAAACAGGCAGCCCAAAGGAAACTTCCAACATATGCTACAGTATTGATTTGGACAGGGACCAAAGCACACAAGGTCAATATTATGACTATGGTATAATGCTGATGGTGCAGTTACTGTGCAAAACAGGACCTTTTTTTGTCTAGACATTTAACCCATTGTGGTACCTGACATCACTGTAATTTCTTCAATGATGTGATGCCAGAGTCTTTCATGAAAGGTTATAAAAGAGTACTTAGCAATATCTACTTTTAAATCTTCTGCAAAAGAACCATCTAGAGGAAAAGAGTCTAAGGACAGCAATGCGAGTTCAGACGTGATACGTATCAATGACAGCTGTACTCTGGAAAACAGAGATTTATTTAAATAAAACGTAACAGTTTTAAGTGGCCAAGTATCATGACCATCTCCAACTACTCCTCATTTCTTTAAGCCAGACTCATCTTCTACATTTTAATTAACTATTTACCCTAACTACTCCTATGTCCCACTCTGTTTATGAATTCAGCCCTTTTCTCCTCTAATTCACTGCTGACTTGGTATATAGTACTATTTTTTTCCCTTCTTGGCTGTTCTGTTTCTAGTTCTCCTCTCTCTTCTCTGGATCCATTGAGATATCTTATTCCTTCTCCTATTTCAGTGCTGGAATTTTGACAATTATTCCATGGGTAAGAATATTGAGCTCTGTTGAGATATATTACCAATTCTGAGTAGGTGGTTGTGATATTTTAGCTCTAACCTGAGCAATCTGAGTATTACTTTATAATAATATCAAGAAAGTGTTTTTTAGATATAAAGGATGTGTTGTGTATAATTCACTGGAAATCTAAGCTCAGATCTCAAAAGCTAACAAATTGTCAAATGAAGTATTGCAAGTTATTGACAAAGGATTAGATAAGAACTTAGAACATTGTGCCATTGTCTAAGTCTGTGACATATCTTGAATACTGAACAGAGTTCTGGCCATCTCATGTCAAAGGATTTAACACGATGAGGAAAAGTACCAAGAAGGGCAAAAAGGCAGATCAAAAAGATGGAATGACTTACATATGTAGAAAGACCAAATAAACATTGAGTAGAATAAGTAGAAAACCATTACACATGATATGGTAAAAATTAATGAAATATAATGGAAAAGATGTATACAGAATGAGTATTCACTTTCTTGCCTCACAATAACTAGGAACTAATGCAATCATAGATAGCCAGGTTAAGAAAATGAATATTATCTTTCCACCAAAACAACTAGTTCAGTTATTGAACTCCTCATTGACATGGCATGTCTGGAGGACAAAGGTAAAGATGGATTTGAAAGGAGACAAAAGTAGCTCATGGAACAAAACTTTTCAGAATGTATTTTCATTTAACTGTGTTGTGACACAAGATAAGGATGACTCCCAAAAGGTGTTCTGCCTCTAATACAGAAATACTTTCCTCAGTATTTTGAATTTTTATTCCTGGTCCTCACTTTTGGGAGAAGCCATAGGCAAACATGGAACTCAATCAAGATCAATGGCAAAATTAATGAGACTGCAGTGATAACAGGGAACAAAAGCAGAAATGACTTTTCAAAGGTATTTTCATTAAATTTTTAATGCAGACCAACAGTTTTTAAAAACAAGTTTCTGAAGTGTGAGCTCACTTAATCCTCAAAATCAAACCTGACACTGACTTTTTTAACATGACTTTTGCTGCTTTCTCAGATCACCAAGCTCTCCAGCATTTTGCAGTACTGTGAGCCATATTGATTTCTCTCCATTTTTAATAAAGTCACTAAAAGTGAATATCACAATATCACAGCCTCCATGCATAATTCAGCATTTGTTGACACTGAAGGCAGCTAAATAAAGAGAATTTTATTGCTTTTAGAAGAAATTCCCAGAGACCTTCTTTATAGAGTTGGTGGATAAAATTCCGCTTCTTTTTGCCTTAGATTTAACAAAAAATAGAAGATTCTTTTAAGCCAGCTTATCTATTCGAGCTATTATACTTGAGCCATAGTCCTGTCTTTTCTGTCTTTTCAAAAAGTCTTGCCTGAAGGTGACCATAAATTTGATAAAGTACTTATTTGCCTAAGGCATATATCTTTCATATTCATCAGTCTAGCACAAACAGAACGATATGACCCATAGTTTTTAGTATTTTTCTTGATAAAGGTGGAGTTCTTGGCTGTTGAGGGGTTTCCTTCCTTAAATAGCTATTATGAATGGGAAAACCCTGAGGAAAAAAAAGGAAATTCTCTTTGAAAACAGAGAAAGTAACAAGCTGAGAATCTGCTCATCATCTGGAGCAATTCCTCCGTGGTGTAACTCAGATCATGAAACAGCTCTCTACAACCCTGAGTAATTTAATCCTCTGTTATCTGTCTCTCTGTTGCTAACAAACTGTTTCATTTGGGCACTGAAGGCCTCTAGTTACGGACCATGTTGGCCTCCAAAACAGGGGTCTTCATACAAACTGCCTGTTAAGGATCCCAAAAAACCTGAGCTGCCAGGCTGTGGTTGTTACAGCAACCCAAACACACAGATGTATTCTAACCTTTTAGGAGCATAGACAGTCATGTTCCAGCAGCCAGGAGCTTACTAGATCGTGCTTGCTTTTACCGTTTATTACAGAAGAAGCTTATGCTCTGACACAGGAAGGTATGGTAGCAGAAACATGCTACAGTTAAAAATGTTTCATTAGAGACTCATTAGGTTTTCTGAATTAGCACCATATATAGTACTAAAAGGGTGGTAATTTGGATGATAATCAACTCTGGGCTGGAGACCCTAATCACAAATCATCTATGGCCTGGTCCTGTTGTGGTATCGGAAAAAATCCCTATAAAAGGGCCATAAGATTGCAAGATATGAAGATAAGCTACGAAAATGGTGATTTCCCATGCTCCCTACCACAGAAATCTTCAAAGTCTTGTTTTACGTTGTGATACTAAGCCTGCAGTAGAGTAACACCTTTTTGTTTTCCTTCAAACCTGTCTTTTCAGCTCTTTGAACTATGGCTAAAACAGATTTGAAGAATTCACAGTATCCTGCAGCATAGATGCAAAGAAACAGCTGCTTTCATTTTTTCTGAAACCTGTGAAATAAGACAACAATTTTTGGTGCACTTGGAAGGGAAGCTGAGAACTTTGCTCCTCAATATTTATTTTTCTGTTCATATTTCTTTCTAACCAATATTATTAATTAGCTATTGCATGTGCCCCTTGGGAGTTCCGATTAAGCCAACCACTTATGCAAAAATCAGTCTTTCAATGGCAGGCTTTGTTAATCTTCCAAATCCAATTTCCATTTCTCACATTCCAGGTTTATTGATTATACTCAAAATTCTTGGATCATCTGTCAGGTTTATTGCATTAATCTGTGTCTAATAACTTAATTGTCTTGAAAAACAGATGTGCTACTTCCACTGAATGCTAAAATTTGGTTACAGATATCTAAGGAAATGACAGCACGCGCACTCATGTAGTTATTTAGAAGCATTTAATTGTCTAAACTTTCACACTGAACTGCAATGAGATTATGAGTATGAAGGGACGAAAGGGTAAGCAGACTACACTGTGTAAATGAGCCAAATGAGGTCCTGTTTCTGCTGCTTTGCCACAGGGAACTTTTAGTTTTGGTCAGATTTTGGGATGAGCAACAGATACATTCTTACGAAGAAACCTTGCCATAGCCTTAAGTGAAGAGAGGATGCTGTTGTACTTGGTGTTGGGCAGGCACAACAAAAGCTAATTTCTTCTCTGAAAAATCCTAGTATTTAAATGGGCAGAAGCACAGAGGAAAAGAGAGGCGAAAAGTCTTGTCTGTAATTACATAAGCAAAACTATTGGAAAAGGAATTCTTTCCTATTTATTAGGAAGGGACAAAGAGACTAGTCAGCTGGTCTATTGGATGTCAAAGCTGTCCATAAATTAATGAAGAAACTGGAATTCTTTACACATAACTAAAAGGATGATTTTATTTGATTTAATTAATTTATTTTAAAAGCTGAAACTTATTGGCATAAATAAGACCACTGACATAGTTAAAATAAGTGGGCAGAGCTTATACAGGTGGGAGAAGAGTGAGGAAGGAGATGCACCTGTGTGTGTCAAGAAAGCATGCAAATATACATATTTTGTACAGTCAGCGTTCTAGTGCAAAGTAGAACTGATGAAAACCTCTGGGTAGTAAGGAAACAGAAACCCCATGAGCACTGTTCAGGTGGGTATTTACTTTGAGCCATCAAAACCAGGATATCAGCTAAAAGGCATCTTTGTGAACCACTGAAAAACAAAGCAGAGGCCAGGATTGGGTGTTGGAAAGGGTTATTGACTATCTAGCCATCTGCTGGGAATGGAGTACATCAACACTCAGACAATTTTTATATAGAAGGTAGATGAAACTATTAGATAAAGACTGTGTAGAGTTCATTCTAATCAAGTGATAGTAACTCCTTGAGGATGTCAGAGGAGAAGGTAGTTTCACAGAGAGTAACCACAAAGAATATATAGGGTTCACCATTCTAGGAACAGCAAAGAATAGCAGGGCCCAGTTCCAACTCAGCTGCTTGGTAATTAAGACTTCCCTAGTAGCTGGTACCAGAAAAAATACATATTGTCCTTTATTCTGACCATGGGAAACCTGGTATCTTCTCACATCACTTTCTTAAAAGCAAATGTACTACAAGGTGGATGCAAAGATGATTGAAAAAACCTTCCTTTCTCTTTGAATAGCTATTGAGGACTCTGCTGGTCTCTTGAACGCAGAAGAATTAAATTGCAGGAAAGGAGACTGAAATTGCAGTCTGGAAAAATGTGTGGCAGTAAGGATTGTGAAAACACTAGAAGACCTTATAGACAGAAGATGTGGAATGTTGTTTATTGTTACAAGTTATCAAGACTTTCGTAGACAAACATGACAGAAGCAACTTGGATAAGGATAATCTCGCCATCGTTTACCAGAAGTGACAGAATGAGCACCTGAGGTGCTTTCCAAGCCTACAGTTTTATGATCCACTGATTCTTCAGGGACATATGATAGTCTGTTATTAGGTGCTTTTCCCATTGTTCTCCACTGTAAAATTTGGGGTTTTGTACTTGAGAATGTTTTCACACATTCACATTTCACATTAATTGACCTAAATGGTAATGTTACATTCCTGTTTCCATGTATCTTGTGAATGACTGTATGCAAATAAGAGCATGAGACCAAAAAATACAAACCACCAAATAGTAAACAGAGTGTATAATCAATTCTTCCAGTCAGAAAGTGGTCAGTAATGGTAATCCTGTTCAATAATTCACAAATCAATTAAAATAACATTATTATTCTCTCTTTCCACTTAGCAGTACCAATATGTAAAAGTCACTTGCCACCTAGTTAGGGAGAAGAAGGCAATTAACATCAGAGTAAAACCAGAATATTCATTTTCTGTTATATAATGTAAGCGTGACATGTTTTCCTACTAAGATGGAATCTTCAGTAACAGCAGGGTTGAGTTTTCACCTCACAGAGAAATTAAGAAAGAATTTCTAAAATGTTGCACTGACACTAGAAAACTTGTAATTTAATGTATAAACAGTGGAACCAAAGATGTCAGAGGTGATTGGAAACCTGATTTCTGTTATATTAAAAGTCAGCCAAAATACTTCTAGGAATAGTTCTGAAATATAAAGGGAGACACTTTTTTCTGCTTTGTTCACTTAGGCATCTGTAAGAGAGCATTCATGTTAGCATTTTGCTAGGATTTTTCAGGTGTGACTCTTGGTCTGCTTCTGAAATGGGGTTTCTCTCCTCCGCTTCTTTCTTTGTCTTCTCTTTTTCCCCGATAAGGCTCTGTTAGCAAAACTTCTCTTACTCTTTTCTCACTGGCCTCATAACCCGAAGGCAGTGAGGATGGAGAAAGCTGAATGCACTGAGTACAAGCCATCTCTTTCTGTAGAGCATAAAGCTGCCTTTAAATTAATAAATCCTGGCAGCAGACTTGAGACAGCCTTGGGCTAGCATGACTGCACTGCGTTCAGATGTGAGCCAGTAAGTCAGGAGAGTGTTGAGCTGCACCTTTTGTGCTTGCTGGCTTGGATTCTTCACACCTCTGTATTATGCTGTCTCTAACTGTGTTACTATGCTCCGTTTCCCAGTGTTAATTTGGAGTTTTTCACCAGTTTCTGACTGCTGAATATATTCAATGGCCAAATGGTCAATGACATTCTGTGGCTCCAGATGAATTAAAAAAAAAAAGAAAAAAGGAATAGCTATTTTTTTTTCCTATTTATAAACATTCTTTTCACCAAACTGTAATATTAGTGTTTATGCTCGGAAATATCATGAAGTTGTTAATGCTGCATAAGAAGCAAGGGATAAATTTGATCTTTGTTTCCTAAAAATACAGCATTTAAGTAGCTGCCAGTTTCAGTCTTCCATCTTTCCTAGTTTACATTGACTACTACAGAATGTTTAGAAAGCTGTTAACCAATTTGTATTGATACATTTAGCTTCAAAGATACTCAGTTCCTTTTTATTTTAAGATAATAAGGGAGGGGAAATAAAGTGTAATATTTGTTAGTGCTGCTAGCAAGGAAAACACTGAGGCATGACCTCAGCTTTATTAACTGGTGCCAAGGAATCCACACGCGTAAATCCATGTAAAAGGCCACCGAAAGCTTGGCGTCCAGTTCTACTAGAAAGTCTTTAGATTCCAGTCCCCACGGAACTGCAAAATGTTGGGGCTTTTTCACTCTTTATTGATTGTGTCCTGGGCAGAAACTGTGATTTAAATTTTTTTTTCCCCTCACTGTAAGAAAGCAGACATGCAAGGAATCAGATGCCAGACAGGAGTTCCTTCCTGTGTCTTTGACAAGATTTCTTTCAAAAGCTAACCAGCAAGTGTTTTCTATATGCACTCCATCATTTTCAGAATATAATAGGATGCAGAGCGTCTTTGTCAAGTTACCATTTCACTGAAAATAGAGCTTTGAGACACTAAAGTCTTCTGAAAATCTAGTGTCATGTTTGTCTTTTACTTCGCCCTCAGGAATCCCAGGCCCCGGAGGTAAGAGAAGAAGCCTACAAAGAGGACGAATTTCCCTTGGTCGAGGAGGACTGTGTGAGGGATCGCTTAAGTGATATGGATGTCCAAAAATCCATGGGCCCCGATGGAATGCACCCACGAGTGCTGAGGGAGCTGGCGGATGTCATTGCTGAGCCACTCTCCATCATCTTTGAGAGGTCCTGGAGGACAGGAGAGGTGCCCAAGGACTGGAGAAAGG
>Ga0065711_1001104_pt1 | contig 48681 bp, 24 predicted proteins | sample Hoacrofraction12_FD_59098 | JGI IMG/M metagenome (GOLD analysis project Ga0065711, IMG submission 59098) | Hoatzin crop microbial communities from Cojedes, Venezuela - Epithelial fraction 12 v2 (version 2) | ecosystem: Host-associated > Birds > Digestive system > Esophagus > Crop | place... | reverse complement strand
AGGACACCCAGGTCCCTCTCCGCAGAGCTGCTCTCCAGCAGGTCCACCCCAAGTCTGTACTGGTGCATGGGGTTGTTCCTTCCCACGTGCAGGACCCTGCACTTGCCCTTGTTGAATTTCATCAGGTTCCTCTCTGTCCAGCTCTCCAGCCTGTCCAGGTCTTGCTGAATGGCAGCACAGCCTTGCGGTGTATCCAGCCACTCCTCCCAGTTTTGTGTCATCAGCAAACTTGCTGAGGGTACATTCTAACTCTTCATCCATGTCATTGATGAAGAAGTAGAACAAGACTGGGCCCAGTACTGACCCCTGGGGAACACCACTAGCTACAGGCCTCCAACTAGACTCAGCGCCGCTGATGACAACCCTCTGAGTTCTGCCATTCAGCCCCTTCTCAATCCACCTCACTGACCACTCATCCCGCCCACACTTCCTGAGCTTCCCTAGTTCTTCAAAAATCCTAGGCTTTGTTCATGCAATAATCAACATCATCTCTGTCCTTCAAAAATTTGCAACTAACTGAGCCCCTTAATTCTGGAATTAGCTCTCACTAATGCAAAGACAGACACTAAGGAACCTGATCAAATTTAAATCTGGGCCATATGATAAAGTCATAAGATGTCTTTATCAGTTTATCAGAACATTGCTTCTGGAGTAATTTTTTAGAAATTGAATGCAGCTATTAGTAGTAGGCATAAATTTCACATGAAAATGATCTGAGCTTATGAGCCAAAATGTTGGTGTTTAAGAACAAGCTAAATATGGTTCCAATAAATTTTATGTTCTTTTAAATTGATTGATCTCATACTTGGTATGGCAAGTCCTAGAAATAACTACACATTTAAAGCTCTTCCTTCAACTATTAAAGCATGGTAAAATTCAGAATACACTTATTCATTGTTATTTATTTAATCCTTCTTCTCATTCCTTAAAAACAAAAAAATGTATGCATGGGCCTAAATAAATTGGTATACATTGGGCACCTACATTAATGTGCTCTAAATTAATGTGTTACGAGTATCTAATGTAGACAAGGAAGTGTAAGTATTGACATTGCCAGCTGGACAAGCTGAGACCTGGCCTTCCATTATCTTACAGCAGAACGCGCAAGCAAATGCTCACAATGTGGAGCCCAACACAGAATTTCAGAAAGCGCTAACTGACGCAGTCTGGCAATCCAGTTCACTTCTTCCAGACAAATCCGTAAGTTCTTTGGGAAAACACCCAGCAAAATGTCCAAAAACATCTACTGCATTTAGAATGGAGTTCTGAATGCTGTGGAATAAAAATATTCATAGCCCTGTGCTCAGTCACCCAGTTTTGGTGTGTGACACCTTTCACGTGGTCTACCTGCTATGTGTCAAGTGCTTTGTCAATGTGAAAAATCTGCCCTTCTATGGATGTGTCAGAGTTTCACATAACTTTGGCATACTAGGCAGTTTTTCTATTTCTTGATCTGCTGATGTGAGCTAAATGACATGAACAGAAAGGGTGGAGAATTACTGATGTAAAAAATAGGGAAATTAAGAAAAAAATCTATTTTTAGTACAGGCTTCCTTCTGACGAAACTTCAAGATCAAAGGAAAGAACAGTTAGTGATTAGGGCAGGTTTAATACCGCCTTTTCTGTTCAGGAAGATGGTGAAGCTGCTCTGCTGAAGGGATTCAACTCCCTGAACAAGAAATGGAATTCCAAATTTCTGAAGCACAGAAAAACCGATGATTTACCACAGCTAGCCGTAACTCCACAGGGACTCCACCTTCTCTTTTTGGTAGCGGACAATATACTATATACAAATAAAACCAAATAGACATAAAAATCTTGAAAACAATGCAAACAAATAGAGACAGAATATTCTTGTTCCTAAGGCTCCAGGTGACAAAAACAGGGAAACATTGGTTTCAAGAGGATTAAAATTATCACTGATTCTGCTCAAGCATCAATCTGCACCATGTTTCTATTGAAAGCAGAACAAAGTCAGAGAGAGGTCATAGTCACTGCTTATTTGTTTACTTGTATATTTTTGGAGGTAGGGGGGATGATGGAAAATGGATTGTGAAAAAAGGTAGCAAAGAATGATACACACAGAAGAAGCAAAGGGGTAGCTAACTTGACATTAAAAGGATGGCTGTGTTTAGAGGGTGAAGACAGCATGGGCTAGAGGAATTTTTTCTGTTGCTGAAGTTCATGGGATTTCCTGTATGAGTTCTGTATTTTCCCATGGATTGCTGGCAGTTTTCTGCAACTAGCTGTGATTTGTTCCTCTTCACATCTGGTACAGTTTCTAACTCCCGACTCAAACATGTCAATATTTTTAGCCTTTCTGATGGGTCAATACTTCATTTCTGCTGCATCCCACCTAAATGAGTAGGTTTTCAGAGAGCCCATGGGCTCTCGTGGAGTTCAGCTGGAGTGAGAAGATAAACAGATGTGCAGCAGAGAACAAGAATGATTTTGCCACATAGAGCAAAGTACTCAGAAATGGCATCACTAACTCCAAATTATTATGATCCTTTGGTGTGAAAGAAGTAGGCTTTAACAAGTGTTTGAGGTACCATTTTGCAAAGAGTGTAGGTGTGTTTTTAACTTACAATGCTGAAGCCTCACTTGAATCAATAGGATTTGAGTGTATGTCTTGACATATGCATTGTGTCGTGTGTTGTGAATATTTTGCAAATGTTGATAGTTCTGTGTAATTAGAAAGGCTGGCATAGGAAAAGGAATACTCTGACTGTACGGAGTATGGGTATCCTTAAAAGTTTCTCATTTGAGATTTGCTTTCATGGACAGAGACATCAAACAATATAATCAAGCATAGATATAACAATATATGATAAAACCCTGTGCAAATGGAAATGAAACATGATTTCTAATGAATAGTGTGCTTTTGGAAAAGGTCTTTATACTTTGTCCGATGTGCCATGTGCCAATTTTATATATTCCTACAAAACGATCATTTCCTAGAGGCACTGACTGAAGGTCTGTGGAGAAAATTTGTTTCCATACTTTCAGAGAGATGAAACATTTTCCTTGCGGAAACTTGTGGACACCATAATGTCTTCAGAAAAGTCTCTTAAAAATTATTTTCCACTTGGTGGCAAATATATCATGAAGGCTCCATGGCCAGCTAACAGTGGCCCTGCTGTTGCTGAAGAGGAACAACTGGATGACACACAGATGATCTGATGCCAGTTTAAGGAAGGACGTTACCAGCAGGCGTTCCTCTGCAAAAGGAGCGTAGGCCATCTGTACCAGATAGGCTTGTGGTGATGGGGGCAAGCCTTAGGCAAAACTCAAGAAGTCCCTACTTCCCATTTAGGAAGTATTTTTCTATATTCTCTCATGACTGATGCATCTCCAGCCTCCCCGACTTCTGCCCACTCCACATTCCCACAAGTCCCTTTTCCTCAAACACTTTCAGCCATACACGGGCTCTAATCTTGTCACTGTTTATAACCCTGGGGCATAGTCTTACTTACCTGTGTCCCACCACAATCTTCAAGCACCTCTTGTGATGCCACCGTGCAAAAACAGGCTCAGAAGCTGTTTCCTTGGGCAAGCTATGGCAGAGGAACTTGCTAGGAGGAGAACTGGATGGGACAGACATAATAATGCTGGAGTACTCAAACACAGGGGGCCTACACAGCCGTTGAAACAGCTTGAGCTTTAGGCCAACTTTGTGTCAGCATTTCGTTTTGCTCGTAGAACAGATGCTTGTTTTATGTTGTATCTTCCGTATTCTCTCCATATCGAGCATTTCGCAATTAACTCCATCCATGACAAATAAAACCTGACAGAATTCAGTGCATGGGAGACAGATGTATATGAGCAGCATTGCATTGACCAGCTGTATCTGGCTGAACCTCAGCAGCAAGTTGTCTGTCAAACTCTGCCTCAGAAAAAGAACCCCTCACATCTTGAGAGCTGGTGTGTGTGTGTGCTGCAGAGGCCAGTGCTAGAATAGCAACCATGCTGAACGGGAAGGAGAGAGCCTGTGATTGAGCAGCTGCTGCAATTCAGCGCAACTTCATTTAGCTTCTCCCCCTGCCACAGCAAATGCTAAACCTACCCCACTGAAGAGGAGTTCAAACCATGAAGATATTCCCCACAGAAGAGGATTATAAAGCCCTGTGATGGGGCTGGAACGAAATTAAAAATAGCCTGGGAAACTAATGTCTTTTTGTAGTCTGCTTTGGGAAGTTTCATGAAGGAGATTTTTCTTCTCAAAGTAGTACGTGTAATCTCTCATGGATAGATCCCAAGCTGTCCGCTGCGTAACAAATGTAGATAGCTGTTCAAAAGGAATGCGGTCGCCTTGTCTGGGGTCTTTTCTTGTGGTGCCGGGGCAAGGGGTGCGTGTGTGTGCATGTGAGTATGTGTGTAGGAACAGGAGGGCTCAGCCAGTTGATCAGATTTCATTAGGTTTCTAACTGCCAGCTTTAGGCTAGTGGTTTTGGAATATTACTTGGGATCATTTCAAGCATTTTCAGCTTTGAAAAGCAAGTTGTTGTAGTTTCTAATTAAAAGCAAGGAATAAAAGGCCCCTTTGTCAGTTAATAAATAATGGTCATTGACACTTCAGTTCAAAAAAACAGGAAACTCTGGAGTTTTCCTTTCTCCCATCTCGGCAAAGGGCTCCTGGCAAGAGGCAGTGTCCCCAGCAGAGGACCACCTGCAGCTCTGGAGCAGCCAAGCTCTCAAGATGAGATAGAGGAATTTTATACATGGCCATGATGTCCACTTCAACTCCAGGCCATCTTGAGACCAGATGCATCTTGACTTTCAAGACACAGAAGTGGAGGGTGCCAGAGTTACAGTATAAAACACCTTCTTTTAGCATTACTCAGTCTGTGGGATCTCTGGCTACTTACTTTATGCCTCGTAATATTAGAAAAGAATATGGATCCTGCCAAATTTTGTAGCTCCATGTAGAGCACTGACAAATAACCTTAGATGGTAAATTCCCTGGGAGCTATCTTATGCCTGTGAAGTGCCATGCACTCTCTTGCTGAAGTATATATAATGTAGTTTCAAGGCTAGGACGAGGATATTCTTAAAATTTCTTTCGATTCTTGCCTCATTCGTGTCATTTATTCCATCATGTTGTGAATCATGCTATCCATCCACTGAAGTCAATGAGAAGGATGGATTTTCAGGTATATTTAAGCACAGACTCGCTTGCTTTGTGGCAGTGTAGTTGGCAAGGGCACATTTTTAAGGGCGCCTACCACACTTTTACTCTTAGAAGTGTGACAGCTATGTAGATTCAAAAGGCTGCTGAGGGCTGTTATGTCAAGCGAGACAAAGAACCCCATAGATGTTTTTTTCTCTTTCAAGTGCCTGCAGAAGAAGCCTAGGCAACCAGTTTATACACAGAGACTATTACTGACATGCCTGAAGTCATATGAGATGAATCCAGCCCCTCTCTGTTACTATGGAAAATTCTTACCCTTGCCTAATACCATCAAAATTATTTCATGTAGCTATTTTAGTGAAATTAAAAATTTCAATTTTTTCAGTTGTGAAATGAAAGCCTAGCACTAAAATTAACCATGGCTAGAGAGACCACCATGCTCACTGATTTTTCTGTGGCTCGTGTGAGTGTAAGCACGGCCAGGAACAGCTAAGCTGAGCCTTGTGCCTCCATATGAGAAAGGTAGGTTAGTAAAAATTTCTCTGGTCTTTCAGACACTTTTCTTCTCTATTCCATTTCTGTGATAAAGATCCAAAAATTTTTGGAAGGGTCCCTTCGTAGAAGTTTTTCATGACATCAGCTTTTCCTGTGACCAACTCAAAAAAGAACTGTAAGAGGTATAGATGGAAACAATAAAGACCTACTGGTTTTTATGGAAGTATAATGCCATCCAAATAAAATCTACCATCTATGGAAACTTTCATTAAAAGCATAACTCTGAAAGACTCAGTACTATTAATTCAACAAAAAGAACCCTTGTTTTCTAGTGTGAGAATCCTATAATGTCAGTGTTATCACAGAAAAAAGAGCTATTCACAAACACATCAGAGAGAAGCCTGCATGTGGAGGTAATGCAGGACAGATGTTATCTCAGGGAAGATGCTGAGCTTAAGATTTTTTGTGATGGAGGCTCAGGAATAGGTGTTTTATGTACCATATGCCATTGCAAAGATAAATTTTTTCATTATATTCAGTAATATGCCTGTACATTACAGAGAACACAGAACTTCTTGGGCAAGAGCATGCTCTCCATCAGCTGCTGAAAATGGGATAAACTGTCCCTGCTCTTTTTCCTCTGTCTGAACATCTTTCAGGTCCCTGTAAGCAATCCTCTGACAGTCCCAACACACCTCTGTAGGAGTCAGGAAAGGGGAGAGCAAGTCTTTTTTGCCTGGTTGGCAGGAGGAAGAAAGGAAGTGAGTAAAGGGTGACCAGGTGGCAACTTGTTGCACAACACTGCCAGGGACATCACAGGCTCACCTACGTGGAGAAATTGAGTACTACTGACAGAATTTAGTCCTGGCTCTAAAGGGTTACAAATGTGAGTGGAAGAGGTTCTGACAACTCCCAGGAGAGATGAAAAGTAATTTTAAAAGAGCCCGAACCCTCATGCACACCTGGTGTCTCCCCACTGGGGTTAAACTACTCTGTTGTATTTTCCACACATGGAAAATTAAGTTCAACTTATCAGAATTATCTCAGTATATGTACAAAAACATGATTGCTGAATAAGTGACCAATAGAAATCCTGGAACAGCCTATGAAGAATTAAATACCCTTTGAGAAATATACTTATTATTAAAATAATGAGGTAATATTAATTGAACAAAGGGGCAATAGCATAAACAGTAAATTTCTGTCATGGGTAAGGATTTGGCTATAAAGCAAGAAGAAATAGTCAGCTTTCATCATGCAAAGTGATTATTAATGTCTATTTTTAATGAGCTGAAAAAAACACAACAGTGTGAAAAATTAGATGTCCCAGTATAATTTAGACGAGAATGAAACATACTCCCAGAACTGTCAAACTGAGGATCAAAGATGACTTGCATTCATTTTAGACAAATAACTTGTTTATTTTTTCTGATGTTTTCAATTATGTTATTGAAGCAGAAGTTTTGGGTTTAGTTGCACTGAGTAATCGAACGTCCACTGTGCTTTTAAGTGAAGAATTAGTTTGGGTCTCATAAATCATTATCTTTGGTGCTTTTCAGTGCACAGACCTGCTAAAAACACAGCTGCTACATATCATCTGTTGATATTATTTTTTTTTCTATTTTTTTGGTTATACTGGTGGGGGAGCCTGTGAAAGGGTCTTCAAAACATTTAGCAGGGTTTTAGATAACTAAATTACAGAGCATGGCTATCATGTAAGCACTCACTGCTTACACAGTAAATACACTGGGTTTGATAGGTAATACCTTGTACCTACTGTAGTTGCCTGTTCTTGCAGATTGCACAGTAATCCAGAAAGAATTCTGTAGTCATTCTACGTTAACAGAAAACAGGAGAGGTTGCAGTGTGTACATTCCTTCTCTGATAATGCAGGCGTAACAAAAACATTAAGTAGGTATGCCACAGACCTGTTCATTTCCCACAATACAGGCTGGTTGCTTCAAAGCAAAGACATCAGACTTACTAGAGTGGAGAGCAGCCCTGGAGTAGTGCAGCAAGTTCAGACAGGTACAGACGACAGCAAAACATATTTACTGCATTTCAGGCGCACTGGCTGAAAGCTTAATATTGACACTGCCCAGTCCTTTTCGTGACTGTTACAGAACAGGGCTGAAATATATTTTGGCCTGAACAAGGTATTTCGATTTTAATAGTTTTTAGGGTTTTATATGTGTTTTTTTTAACATATGTTCTTTTATCAGTTCATTTGTTTAATTTGTGTGTGGTACTTTATCAAACACTAGTCTTTCTTGCATAAATAATATCTCTTAGTTTTCTGGTTATATAAGAAAAATTCTTAAATTTTTCTATGGAAGTAAACCACAATTTATTTAAAGAGAATAAATCATTGTTAGTTTTATTCACTGGTGATGTACTGTTATCAACTTTAAAAATTCCAAGCTGGATTCTCAGAAAGATTAGGTATAATCCACTATTGATTCTTAATTTGTTAATTAGAAAATATTAGTTTCATGTATCTCTTGACAATAGCCTTCCTCTGATTTATTTACACATCATAAAACAAACTTAAAATAAAAAAGCCTGTGCAATATAAGCACAGATGAAACCCAATAAGCGGTTCAACCACAAAAAATACTTCAATTAATTGCATGCTTGCAATTTACTTCACCCCAAAACATTTTTTATGATTTGAAGGATGACTGACAATTGAAGAAACTTCTTCACTATTTGTGGTATGCACACAGAAAGAAACATTCACAGACACTTGCGGTGGCTGTGCTTGCAGCTATGCCATGATCAGCACACTACCTTTGCCAGCTCTGATTTTGCTTGTGATCACCACAGAAGATGCAAGACACACTGCCATAGCTGATGGGTCAGCAAGATATTTTGAGAATAGCTTAGCTGCACTGGTTCAAGTGTACTGCTGACTGTCTGTGGTACTGTGGTGAGCAGATTCGCTGGGGCAACACACATTCCTCTCTCTCTTCAAATAAAGGGAATCAGCAATAGCAAATGGAGTAAGTAGGTAATATCCTGACAGAGTTTATCTGCAGTGAGCTGAAGCTTCTGCTTGGTACACAGCCTAGCAGACCACACTTTCTTATGCAAATGTGAAGGGATGGGAACAGGAGAGAAAAAAGTGAGTAACTATTTTGAAGAACCTAAACTATTTTCATTTGTAGATGTCAAGTACAAGAAGTTCTGGAAGTCTAACTTCACTCCATTTCTTAAAATCAGGCCTTCTAAAATGAAAATACTGCAAATGTACCAATATGATACTGGTTAGCTGTAGTATTGCTAACAATCACCTCATACCTCAAATCTTCTCCAAGGTTTTCTGTTTGCATAGAAAAAGGCTGGCAGTATATCATAGAACCATTTGGGTTGGAAGGGACCTTGCAGGTTATCTAGGTCCAACCTTCCTGCCATGGGCAGGGACACCTGCCACTAGACCGGGTTGCTCAAAGCCCCATCCAACCTGGCTTTCAACACTTCCAGAGAGGGGTCATCCACAGCTTCTCTGGGCAACATGTTCCAGTGCTTCACCACCATCATAGCAAAAAATTTCTTTCTTATATCTAATCTAAATCTACCTTCTTTCAGTTTAAATCCATTACCACCTGCTGTATCACTTCAAGCGCTTGTCAGAAGTCCCTCTCCAGCTTTTTCATAGGCCCCCTTCGCGTACTGGAAGGCTGCTATAAAGTCTCCCTTGAGCCTTCTCTTCTCCAGGTTGAACCACGCCAACTCTCTCAGCCTTTCTACATAGGAGAGGTGTTCCAGCCCTCAGATCATCTTTGTGGCCCTCCTCTGGACTCACTCCAACAGGTCCTTGTTTTCCTGTGATGAAAGCTCCAGAGCTGGATGCAGGACTCCAGGTGGGGTCTCACCAGAGTGGAGTAGGGGGGCAGAATCACCTCCCTTGACCTGCAGGCCACGCTGCTTTTGATGCAGCCCAGGATACAGCTGGCCACCTGGGCTGCGAGCGCACACTGCCAGATCATGTTGAGCCTCTCTTTAACCAACACTCCCAAGTCCTTCTCCTCAGGGCTGCTCTCAGTACCCTCAGTACCTGTAGCTTTTGCTTCAGGCTAAGCTTTTCATGTTGTTTTCTATGTTCTTCATCTTTCTTAATACAGTCTTTTTATAAGGTTCCCTGATGTCATTCTTCCTATATGTTCTCTATGCAGCTTTTGCACAATCACCTGGTGTTGTGGGGCTGGGTTCTGCCCCCAGGGCTGTCAGAGAAAGGGCTGGGCTGTGACCCACCAGGTGCCAATCCATGGCCCTGGGGCTCCCAGCACTTTCCCTCTATGAGTGCTCTACCCTGCTGAGGAGGCAAAGTCAACCTTGCTGTCCCTGCAACCTCCAAAGAGTCTCTAGAGTCATCACCCTGCCTCCCGTCTGGCCTGAGCACATACAGGAGAATTGAGCACAAATGGGCAATCCTCAACAGTCAAATTAGTCCTGGGCAGCTGATAGAGTGCATTTAAATATCTATCTGAAGACCGGGAGGCTCAGAAAATACAGCCAGATGCATGTTAGGCAACTTGAGCTGGCCAACGGGGAATTGCCAGGCAAGGGCAGATTTTAGCTCTTTACTGAAAGGTGGTTCATCTCCAGTATTTTTGAGTAGAGGGACAGAGGATTCCTTTGCAACCACGAATCAGTTTCAGCAGTAAGGTAGATGCAAAAGTGTTGTTTAAAAAAGCTGGGAGAGGAAGGCTGTCATTGTAGCTGAAATAAATCCCTCTATTCCTTATGTTTAACTGCTCCTTACATCTGATTTAGAGCAAGGCTTTGAAATAAAATTGCGTTTCTCCCAAGAGAGCTCCCTTACACTTAGATCATAGGATAAGCTGAGAAAAGTCTTTATCTGTTTGTTGAAGTTGATCCACTCTACACACATTAGTAGCTGTATGAGCAGAGGTTGGGATCTAAATATAGTAATTTTAACACTCTGTCCAAGCCCAGTGAATATTTAAGTGTTTCTTATGCAGTGGAACAAGAGAGACTGAGAGGATATCAGAACTGAACATGTCTACCTTTGCAGGGGTTAAAGGATCTGGTTTTAAATCCCACACACAGATCAGGCAGAGCAAAGATCTGAATTTGAATGTCCCCATCCTGCCTAAGCCCTCTCAATATTGACTTCTCAGTAATGAAGGACAGGGGAAGACAAGGGCTTTATTTCAGTGTGTTTTATTTGAAAAGCATTGCATAGGCTCCATAAAGGAGTTAAGAGGGAAGACATACTAACGTATTTCTGCAACACACTAGAGTTTATTCATGAGTTAGTTACACACTTACATGTTTTTGGATGTCAGGATTTAGACAAAAACATGCATGAATTTAGGCCATGAAGATTTTAAGCATCAAAGGTAAGTCAGTAAGGAGTACTAGTTGAATGGACAGAAAGGTAAGTTTAATCAGTCTCTCCAAACTTTCCTAGCTTGAATTTGTAACAGAAGATGTCTTGATTCACAGTCACTTGCTCTAGTGAGAAATCTACACTGAAAAAAAACCCGATTTAACCTTTGACAAGAACTCTTGTGGTTTTCCAGAAAGAGAAAAATTCTTAGCAGGTTTACAGAAAGGATGGATCTGCTTATTTGAATTCTTTAGTTGCCATATGTTAAAACTATACACACACAGCCTTAAGGGCTGTCTTTGTGACCATAACCCAGCTGTTTTGTGCATTACAGTATGATCCCAAATTATCCTTGCTTTGTCCAGTGCTCAGCATGGATGGGGTATCCCTAATAAGCAGGTGTTCAAGAATTTGTTTTCTCTGTGTGTTAATCATATTTACTGTGAACTATCTAAATGTTAGTCAAGACAGAATAGGGTTTTTTTCTTGCTTTGTCCTGTGATCTTCAGGACTGTAGTGCCTATGTGTCGTAATGTCTGTATATTTCCTATGTCAGTGCAACATGGGATCAAACAGGCTCTAGCATTGTGTCTCCAAGTCTCAACTGACCGGATATCGGAGGACCTGGGCTTCTTTAGCAGAGCTGTTTTATCACCATCCTGTACACTTGACAAGTTGTCAGGTCTGGTAAGCAATTACATTAGTTAGTTAAAATCGCTATTGTCATATATATGGGGGGAGTACTCTTTTGCATGCTGTTGTTGGCAGCCTGAATAACTTCATCACAACTCAGTAATTTTCCAGCTTGCTTGTTTTTCAGGACAAAACTTTGACACGTAGATGGTCTAGGACGATGCCTTCTTTTAGCTATTTGAGGATCTCTTTGGGACAGTTTTTAACCTTAAGGTCTCTTGAAGGAAGTAGTCTCCACATCTGCACATGGATAATAATGCTTTCACAGTTGGGTCTTCTGCAGTGCTGCAATGGGGACAGACTCTCTGTACTTGATCATTTCATAGCTGCCATTCATAGCACCTTCCCTCAGGTTCAACAAAGACATTTTTGTCATCATACAAAGCACTCACCAAGCAGCAGTTTAAGTACCCAGCACAGATGAATTTTCTTGTCTTCTCATACTGCTTCAGATCAGCCGCACCCATTCCAGCTGCTTGATTCTTGTGAAATATTTTTTGTGATGCTTGAGCACATGATAAAAGTAAACGCTATGGTTTCTTTTGTTTCAGATAAATCTTTTCATGTTTGCCCGAAGTACCAGATACATCCTATAAATTCTACTCAGTGCTTTCCTTGACAAATGATGAGTGGACTTCAAAAGACAATGAGGTTTTGCGTCTTTAAGCACCAGTCCAAAGTAGAGATGTCTGAAGAGCACACAGTTTCTTTCTGAAATATCTTTCTGAAGGCATTTGGGTTTACAAAGCTTAAAAAAAGAGTAGTTATATTTTATGGTGCTTCTTATTTAAAAACAGAAGCGTATTACTTCTTCTTTAATGTTCTTTCAAAAAGGCATGAGCTCAGAGTACAGCTGGAGTTCCCTCCTCTGCCTGTGGTTTTTGATATCTCCTCTGTTCCCGTTTTTAATACATGGGCAAACTTAAGACAAGGGCACAGTGAATATTTTCTCACAATTTATCTTATCCTGTAGAGTTACAGTGTGTCTGAAGAAGGGATGGCAGTGTGGCCTAACCAGAGATGTTTTCTCATGGTATTTCTGGCTGTCTTCTGGCCTGAACTCAGGAACCACAGAGTTATGCAGGAGTTAATAGAATGGGGTTTGAGGGTTTCAGCATTATTTTCTTCAGGTCAAGGGTTTCACTTATTAACTTCAGCTTTTCCTGTGGAAAATCTCATGCTGGTGATTCACAGAAGAGAAAGTGAAGGGACAGATTAGAAGAAATATCATGTGAACTTTTTGTTATGTATCTGGGCTCTCCTCTGCCACTGTAATTAATCCTCTTGTAATGAAAATGATGGTCAGACTCACATGGGAGAACATCACACCCCTGCGTTTATGCAATGAGTAAATCAGGCACACTTAGAGGATATAAGAACTGCCTGTTACCTGACAGATCTCAGCTCTGCACTGGTAGATTTGTTGGTGCACAGTTTGGTTTCCAATTTGTATTAAGCCCTTCTTCTGTGTCCTACAATGTATCAGACAGATCAGCCAAAAGTATTGGCAATTGCTGTCAGTTGGTTCCTGCATCTGACTGAAGTGCCTCTGTACACTGAGTCCCTTCCTTCATCCCCTCACCGAAGCCCTGTGCACTTGGAGGAAGTTAGCCACCCTTACGGAGACTGTCTCCTGAGAGCTGCTGTGAAGTGAAAGAACACCTACTGAGGGTCTGGGCTTACAGACCTTATTGGTTAAAGGGGGTGATTCTCTGTGTTCACCATAAATCACTCATAAATGCTGCAAATTACTGGCAATTAAAGCTGGAGGCCTGTGTATTCTTACTTCTTACTGTGAAGATCTAATGAAAAATGAAGCCATGTTTCCTTGCAAACGTATAGGGAATGCAAAACTGAGCCACAGTTTGGCTCTGAAACAATTGTGTGTCTTACAACAATTTTGGGAAGCTGGGTTTAATCTAGAATTTCCCCCATAGTAATTCAAATCATTTCTCTAAGTGACTGGAGTGACCTTTTTGTGGCAACACTCATGTTGCTATGGCAAGGTTTGTATTAATATTAAAAGGTGCTGTCAGACTGCATGCCTCCACTGAGACATACAAACACTTCAAGGTGGGACATCTGCCAAGGTATTCTGCACAGTTAGGAAAAGGAATGTATGGTTAATCGTTGTTCTGCTCAGAAGGAAACCATGAGAGATACACTTGTACCTTACGTCTGCACCGCTCTTCAAGCATCAGAACAGAGCAAGACCCAAAACTGGACAGAGTTGTTTGCAAATATTAGAAAAACATTTGAAAATACAAATGGCTTGACAAGAATTTTTCATAATTACAGGTATCTAGGTTTATCTAGGAAGCAAGACAAAGCTCAGAATTATGTTTTCAATCTCACTTATACCTAAGAAACTTCACTGACTTCACTTGTTTTGCAGAACATTTGGAAACGTGTCAAAAGCCTGTGAAAGCAGAAAATAGAAAAAAAAAGTCATTTTTACCTATTCTTGAAAGTCCTTTGCAATGTTTAAGGATCAAATACTGCTTTCTTAACTCTCTGTGATCCCACATTTAGGAAGAAATATTTTTCAGCGTTACTGCTCTTTAATCTGAACATTTTCTGTACCCTACTTTATTTAGGTCTACATGAGCGCCAGCCAGTATATGTGGTTGATCTATGGACATATTTCATATAAGTTCCATATGCAATAAAGGATTAAACAAATACCAGATTCAGTTAATTGTTTTTGAGAGCCACAAAACCTGATTGTGAGTTTGGCCTGGAGGCATAACTCAGAGTATTGCCCAGATCAGTGACGTGGTGGATGGCAAACACTTCTGCATTTGTAGTGGCACAGAGCCCAGCCTTTATATTGTCTGCTTCCTCCTCTTCACAGCCCCTGGGGTCTTCAGTTATTTTTCAAAATTATAGTCCTCAAATGATACCAGAATACCAGACTATAGCTGAAACATGCAAGTCTCCAGCATACCCTCCTATTTTGTGGGAAATGTCAGTCTCTACATAATGAGCCTCAATGAGCTCTAATTAGCAGACAGCCTCGTTATATCCCTAATAACAGAATGGTCAATTGTAAGTCAGTAGATGAGGTCATTATTTTCAATCAGACTCTTCCATTAAACACCAAAACTTCATAGCTAAGAAAGCAGAGACTTCTTACAAACCACTAATTCTCATTCACTTCTTAAGTAGCTTAGCAGAGTTCACATGGACATATGAATTGTTCTATTTATCTTCTTTCATCAATTTATTTTATAACTGTTCCAAAGCAAACTCTTTTATAACAGTGAGTTATAATGTAATAAACTTTCTAGTATATATTTGTGCTATTATTGTGGTGAAATGAAGATCTCTCTCTTTTTTTTCTTACTGTTTTTGAGGAAGTGAATATTAGGATTTTGAATAACTGTTTCAGTCCCATTGGCCATAAAGTTCAGAATCCCTTTGGCTAGTTCAATGAACAATTCAGCAACTTTATGAACCAGCAGTTTCTGTAGACATACTTTTGGGTGGCTACAGAGATGCAGGTACAGAGAATAAACTTATTTTATATTTAGGTATCAGAGTTTAGCCACTTTTACCACTTACTGAGCACTGAGGCATTTTTTTTTACTTTTACACTACTGGGTGAGAATGGATTTCCTCAAGAATTCACAGGCACTTAAAATGCATACCATCTAGAGCACACTGAGGACTGAAACTTTTTTAAATGCACAGAACAGATACAACAGAGTCACTGGCTAGTGTGATTCAGCTGTAGTTTGCGGAGAGTCTAATATGTCTGTGATAATACTGCTGTTTGCATGCTTATCCTAACCTGGACATTTCAAACATACAGACCTATGACATCATCCACTGCATTGATTTCTGTATGCCTCACTAGGAACTGAAGAGAAATCAGGAAAATAAAGATTTGAAAGTTAGTGAAAGACAATATCAATGGAAGAGAATATATGATGAAGTCTTGTTGGAAGTTTTAATGCCTAGAGAGTGCATCTCTGAATACAAAATAACCCTTGCTGTAACAGCATTACTATCAGAGTTTAAGCCACTTATGAAATCTGTTGATAAATAATCATTTTTGGCTACCTAGAGCCTGTGAGGAATATATATCCTTTTTATAACTTACAAGGCAATTCAGTATGAGTTAATTGCTTCTAGTATAGTGTTGGGAAGCAGTTCTGCATCAGGATTTTTCATTGATGATTAATAAGAATGCTATGCAATGAAACTTCGTTAAAGTGACTTCTGCTGGGAAGAAACCTCTGTTATACTTAAGTTCATTGTGCATTTCTAGTGTTGTAATGGTGGAGGAAGGAAACTTACAAATTATTTGTTTTCAATAAGAACAACAACAAAAGTAATATGTAGCAACTCTTCAAACTTTCACTTAAAAAGTATTTTTAAATTATATACAAAACATCTGTTACAGATATCCAAATATGTGGGACTGGCTTCCAGATGTGAAATAATGTTTCTCAAAGGATGGAACAAAAAGCAGTTATCACTGAAGTAGGTCAAGAGGGAGGTCTCTGAATTACACATATCTACCAGTGTTTCACAAAAGGCAAGAGGTTATGAAACAAATGTATGATCATGGTCAATATAACTTTATTTGCCTTATGAATAGGGTACTTAACAGGACACATCACTAACTCAGACAGGCTGGGATTCAGTAGAGTACACTGTAAACAACAAGCAGCCTTATCCATACAATTTGTGTTGCGAGTACATTTAACTTGAAGAGCATCTGTCATGTTAACATAGAGATTAATTGTGCTGTTTAGGCACAGCTCCATCTTGAGTCACACCTTCCCTGAAGGACTTTGGAGAAATGAAAATACTTCCCAGGACTCCTGAGCATGCCATGTGAATTTGCTGCTTGTACCAGCCATGAGCCAGTGCTTTGTTCCTCTCTGCAGTCTGGTCCCTTCACAGTGGGACCATCAACACCTTCTGTGAGCAAAAACTGGTAGACCCCGATTGAATGCAGCCTCTACTTTATAGCTTCACTAACTAAAGTTACACTTTCTACAAAGGCTTTCTCTTAAAACTTGGGCTTCCAGCCATGTCATTAAACTGCTTATGTATCCTCTCCTCTGGAATTAACCGTTGCACTTTTTTTTCTGATTCTGATTCGCTGATTCATCTGTTTCTTCTGTGCTGCTTTTACGGACTCTCAAGTGATCCAGTATATGCAGTTTTCTCATACTCTCTGTGCCGCCATTTTATTACTGCCACTATTACAGAGTTTATTTCTCCCAATAAACAGATGTCAGAATTTTAAAGGGACACAGCATCAGAGGCATGTTAGGATTCTGAGATCACTCTGATTCATTCTTTTCCTGTTCAGAAGATAGTGCAGACCAGGGCTGTCAACTGACCCACTAAAGCTCACAAACTTTTAGTAATGTATTTGTGGTCCCAAAAGTCATGTGAAGCTGTAAATATTGTAGGGTTTCAATGTAACCTTTTGTGATCCTGAAATTGAATCTGAAAGCTAAATGAAAGTATCAGGAGTGACGAGGTGAAGGGTCCCTTTGCCAAAACTGAAGTGCTTGCCTGGGATCATGAAAGGAAAACTTTTGACCGTGCACTGTTTAGCAGTACATTGCAATAGCAAACAAGAGTAGAATGTTGCATTCCAATCAAAGCCACATTGATCTTTGCTTGCAAGCAGGGATATTCTGTGTCCAGATACATAACGATGAAGTTGTACTAGAATTCCCACAATGTTCCTCCAGAACTTTTCAGTCTGCATTACAAGCATCTAAATGAAAGAGTCAGCCTTCTGGAATAGCTCACCTTTTGACAGCTTCACATCAATTCAATATTTAAATGCCTATTTTCAGTAAGGTATACTTTATGACGGAGAACCTAACTGGCATCAATCAGACGTGAGACAAATAAACACTGTCCTTCTGATAGATTAATACATAATGTGTGCATTTTTCCAGTTTGAGGTTTCAAGCTTTGCTGCTTCCACCTGTGTTGCCACACAGTTCTTGATTTCATGGCTTTGTATTTTTTCATATTCAGCCCACTTCTAAAGCAGCATGGTATCTCTAGTCCTACTTCCCATGGTACTTCAGTAAACCCACTCCATGATTTGCCAGAGAAGGATAACTAGGTATTGTTGGTATATTAAAGCAGCAAGTAAAGCTGGTTTTAACATCTGGACAAATCTGCTTTGGCAGAATGCCAGAAAAGAGGGAAGGAAACAAGCTCACTACCTCCAGGCAATTGCTAGCAGCTCTTTGGGGAAGCTGCTGGGTCATGATAGTGAAAAAGTGATCACTATAGACTGTGGTATTTTATCTCTGAGGAAAAACTGCATTTTCAATTTATTAAGTTATTTTATATGTAACAAGAAATTGGTTACACTTCTAAATAGAATTATAAACCAAATTAAAGCCTTGATATATAAAGCAAATATCATCTATATGATAGTGCTTCCCATTCCCGGTATTTGAATACAAGTACAAGGTATTGCTTCAGATCAAAGTGTATGCTACATTTTCTTATACAACTGTTGACCTTTTAAAGATGACTGCTGGACTGTGAAAATACATTCTTGCCAAACAGAATCTGTACACCTTTGCATATAATTAGATAAGCCAAACTCTTATTTACCGAAGGAGAAAGAAAAACAACTCCCCCAAATGTCCTCCCTCCACAGTTCAGATGAGTCATATGATTTCTAGCAACATCCTGGTTTTATTGAATGTTCCATCTGTGTTGACTAAGGCACCAAGAGGTCAAGTGACTTCAAGGGTGGCTTTCCCATAAAGGCAGAGCCAGCAGCTGTCTAATGGAGAAAAACATAAAAGCAAAATTATATTGGTTGACACTGGAGCACTTAAACAACAGCAGGCTGGGAGAAGATGACATTTTCCCATTTCCCCAGAGCAGCTAAGGCTTTAGAGATGTTGCTAGTGAGGTGGCTACAAGCAGTGGTCTTTTTACTGAGGTAGCAGCAGTAGTTTTGCATTTCCTAGCACAGATCTCTGATCTCTAGGCAATGCAGTTATGTTTATAAACATTTACCTGATCTGCACCTATCCTTCTGACACCAAAAAAGCTTTAAAATTTGTTTAAAGAGAAGAGGATAGGCTTATCACTCCTCATAAAATGTGAAGATCACACATGAAATGTAAAAAATCCCAAGACGGAGCTAAAGCCTTTTATTTGGACTTACTTTCTCTTTGATTCCTACGAGCACCGCTAGACATGAAAAAGTCAATATTTGCCAACACCTACTCTGTGGCAGAGGCTGAGGTAAAGAGTAATCCTTTCAGCCTGAACAGAGGCATAATCTCTGTGTGGCTGGTGACGTGCAGGAGGTGTTGGATCAGTCTGGTGCTTAACTCCTGGTCGGAGGGCGAGGGCTCCTGGCAGACTCTGGCAGTACTGGTCACACAGATGCTGCTCTGCTGCCTTCCTCCATGGCCTGCTACTGAAACAACGCCCAATGCTACGCAGTGCTTTTGTCAACGCAAATGAGTGAGCCACTGCCTGAGTGAGAGCGAGGAGCAACCCTCTCGCTTGTGTATCACGAGGGCCAGGAAAGAAAAAAAATGTTAGGCAGGACAAAGCAGATCTTTGAAGCAGTGCAGGAGAAAGGAACTACATGATGTTCCTGGCATGGGATGTATCTGTTCCAATGCTTGCTCCCTGTCTGCTCTGTTGTGAGGTCATTTATATAATTAAGACAAAGAAAAACTTTCTGACAAAGCAAATTAATGGAGCTGACTTGTCTGCTGGAAGTGTGTCTTTAAACAGCTACCGCCTTAGTATCAAATGTTTCTTGGGTCAGTGGACGACTTTACCAATACGGAGTGAAAATAAGCAGTGAAGAAAGACAGGGAAGAGGGAGCCCAGAAGTGTCTTAGGAAGCTTGTACAGTTACAGAGGAAAGTGTCTAAGAAGAGAAGGACTTACATTTTTTAAAGGAGGCATGGACAGAGTTTCAGGACCTATACCCAAGATGGCAATCTAGCAACATCCTGATAAACTTGCCTCTAAATCCACAAATCCTTTACTCTTTAACATTCTTCAGCACTCAAAATCCAACCTTAATCTGTTTTGAAGAGTCCTTTGCCTCATTTCTCCCAAAGTTAATTGTATAGAGTGACTTCTGTGTAAGACTCCTGAGAAGAATGATTTCCCATACCTCCTTCTCTGGCAGGACCAGACTTCACAAAAAATTGTAGTGATGGTGCCAACTATTTTAGATTGTTGCCCTAAGAAGTGAGAAGAAAGGTAAAAATTTTTCCTCAACTTGAGGAATGTCAAATAATGTATCTTCTACCTCTTATACAAAGGCTGCTCAGCAACTTTAGAAGTTTTCAGGCCGACACATTGAGGCAAAGTGAAGTCACAGTGAGTTTACGCTCACGCTGGAACGAGAAGTTAGATTCTCAGTGCATATGATCAAATATTCTAATGAAGGGCATTGGGAAGAAATATTCAGTGTTTAGAGTATTTGGTTCAAAGATTCACATTCCTCAAACATAATCTTGGAAACCAAGACTGTTTATGCACATTGAATGTCTCACCTTAGAAAATGTATATGCAGCTATATATAAAGGAACCAAAGGTAATCAGCACTTCCATGCTTTTGCTGTTCTGTCCCCATGAAACAGCAATCTTTGCTTGACATTATCAGAGCATAAAACAAGCGGACTGGGAGGTTCCCTCACCCAGAATGTCCCATATCTGGTCACAAATTTGCTCTCCTGATGCTTGGTTTTAAAATCTTTTATTCAGACGGAAGTTCTGATTTACCTCATCTTTTAGTCCCTATTTGTAATCTTCAGCTGCAGGGTCTTTTAACAGGTCAAAGGTATCCATTCGTGCTGTCAAAGAGTACTTTCACTGCCATAAATTTTGGTGTCTGCATCCTTTATTAGACTGAGTACAGATTTTTAACATGAAAGTCTAAGGAATAGTTGTCAACTACAGTTGATGCACCTTTCCGTCTGCCGTTTCCCTTACCCTCTCTAACTGAGCTTCCTTGCTCTATTAATTAGGTGTTCTGCTAAAAATAGATCCTCTAGCCTGAATCAGACAGACATTTACAATGTGAGGTAGTCTGAGCAAGAACTACGTGAAAGCTGTGATTTTCACTAAATTGTTCCATTTCATTCATTTTATATCTGATAAATTAATAAAAAATCTGGTAAGCAATATTGGATTATTTAAATTAGCATATTAAATAGTCTAAGTTAGACACTGGAGTTAAACACTTAAAACATTTATGAACACATTTTGCGATATCACACACACACAAACAGACAGTTTGGGCACTGAGAATAAGAAGCTTTACTAACTCCCTCCTAAAATCTGTTGTTTTTCATATCTGCTCTCGTACACTGCAGAGGAAGCTTCCCATCACTTACAGTTTAATATTTAGGAGACTGACTTACAGTAACCAGGTGTTATGTAAATGGACAAATCTAGGGAGCTGGGGTGAGATTGTCTGTTCAGACTTTGCCAGAAGATTTTTTTCTGTTTATATTATCCTTTCTTTTTTTTTTCTTTTAAACTGAAATCACTGATTGAGAGTCATGTAGTGAGTAAAACAGCATAATTTCACTACTATTCTTCCTTATTGCGAATATATCTGTTTCTCAGAAGGACAGAGATGAAAATTTCTTGAATTTTTAGAGATTTGGGAAACAGTTTTCTTCGAAATACTGGTAAGGTCAAACACTGGTGAACAAATGTGATGTCAAAAGTTGTGGTTGTTACAAGACATGCAGTGTGGTCAGTCATCAGGGAAAGGGTTAAATGACATTCAAAATCAAAATTTTATTGGCTTCTGGTCTGGTTAAATCACCGTAAATGCCTGCATTTAACAGAGCCACGAGACAATGAGATCTGGGTATCAGCTGGTGTCTGCGCTTCACCTTCCGTATGATGCAAATACACTCCAGAAAACAATTTAGAGTATACTGCATATGGAGAGCCAGAAGTGACATGGGGTTCCAATTATAGTAAAATGAACCATATGCCTAATTAAATATATATGTTTTCTATTGATCTCCACACTAATTGCTGAAAACTGATGCATGTGTTTCATCTAAACAGCAATTAGCTATGGGTAACTATAATTCTGATTCATACATCTTTTTCTCACCTGCTGCTCATCTTACCCATTGTGCAAATTTTTTGGTTTTTTTTAGGCTACAGGTTTCTTTTAACTTGGAATATATATACGTTCTCATGCTTGTTCATATGTCACATATAATTAGCTTTTCTGGTAGAAAGAAAGAAGTATTTTAAAAAGCAGTGATATGACATTTCTCCAGTTTTATGGGAGACATCTTAAAGATTTCCTGAGGGTGGTGCTAAGCACATTATGAAAATCACCCTTGCAAGATCTGCCAAACTAGGAATACACACAAATGCAGCGGATGTTTGAATGGAATTAATTTTCTTGAGCATTTCTTGATGAGGAAGATTTCTATAAAATTATTTCCCTTAATCTGTACAGAAGTAAGAGCAACAAAAATTTTTAATGCATTTCCAGTTTTAACAAAACATGCATAAAAAGAACATCTAAATAAATTGCTTTTTTTTTCCAAGCAAAGTAAAAATATAGCAGCAATTCTTTTCTTTACACTAATCTAAGTTGTATCTCACCGATAGACACAGTCAATGAAAAAAGACTTTTCAGAAAGAAATTCCTGAAGTAAGAATACGACTTAAAATTTTTTACAGAGTTGAATAACTGAACTCTGAAATTGTCCTGCCCAGCTGCATTCTTGAATGCATTTGGTTTTGCAAACAGAATTTGAACAGCAATGTAAATTACATTCTGAACAGAATTGTATCTTTAGCTGCAGTGTTCCAGTTTAAAGCAAACATAACTTGTCAGAGTTTTTCTACTTTTAAACATGCCTGTACATTAATGATTTTTCATATATAATGCTTTTCCTATAATTTTTTAATTATCCTTGTAGGCGTTGTGCTGTTGAACATCTTTATTCACTGAAAATGTTTGGAAAGAAAAACAGCATGAATGAAGTAAATTTTTTAAAAACTTTGCCACTAAATTTTCAGAGAGGTCTTTTTATAAGAAAAAAATCCTTCTTGGAAACATGCCCTCAATAAAAGATAGCTCTTTCAGTGGACCATGAGATAGATGTGTAGGTGCTTAGCAGTGTGTTTTTCCAAAGGGTTTGCTCTACATTACTTCTACACTAGGTGTAGTTATACACGAATGGGTGTTTTCACCATCTCCACTGTTTCGTTTTAGGAATGGGGCTGAACTGTGTTTCAGTGAGGCTTATCTTTTCCTCATAGTCAAAGGGCGAAGTGTGGAAGCCTTCAGAGGGTGGGAGAGGAAAAGGGGGGGATGAGAAGTGGTACAGAAGTTAGATGTCTGAAACGGTTTAACTAGTGTCAGTGTTCCACATGATGCCAACCACATTCCCTGTATTTGTAAATATTCCCAAATACGCAACTTAAATAAGGTGAAACACAGATTGAAAGCCAATTTAAGTTTATTATGAGAATATTGTGATCAACAAACAGCTGCTTATGAAAGCCTGTAAGTTTGCAGGTGACTTGCACTTTTGCTGAGAAGGTTCCTGAACTTTCGGAAGAGATCAGAATGTCAAGGAATGATTCACAGAGTAATGGCTTCACTTCATGAGCAACCTACATAACCAGGGATTTGTTATTCATTCAGCTACACATTTTCCTTGTCTCTCTTTCAAAGCCCAAAGTTGTTTTATCCAGTGTAGGCAAAGGTGAGCCACACTGTTTTAATCCTGATTTGAAAGCAATATTTCATGCAGTTCAGATGGTATTCTAGTTTCTGTTCTTTGCTTTGGTCTACTTTTTGGGAATTAACATATTCATAAAACCTCTCTCAGTGTTGCTGAAAAGAACAAAAGCCCCCAGAAGACTCTCTTTCCCACCTCACATGGTCATTCCCCATGGATAATCAGAATTATTTTTGAAGAAGGGCTGAATTCTACCCATGTCATTATCAGTAGCAGCAGTCACATACATTTCATCAAATGTATTCATATAGCCAGACATCTGTAACATGAGTGAGGATGGTGAAACTAGTCACTAGTCTGGTAAGATGGATTCTTAAATATTACCTTTTTAATAAAATAGAGTCTTTTATTGATAATGCATATTCATTTCACCAGCAGAATCTTTTATTATGGCCCTAAGAGGTGGAATTTTGAGAGGTTTTGTTACGTTTACACTTCAAGGAAAGATCTGAGTTAAATACTGCACTTGCAATTCATGTTTTTTCTAGAAAAATAGTCTCCCTCTTCATATTGTGTAACGCTTTAAGGGATGTATTTCTGGACCACATTATTCTCTTTTGCCTAATTTTCAGAGTGGAATTTCCTAAATGAAAATAGATCAAGCTACTTTGTTTTCGTACTCTGATGAAGACTTCCTTTTCTGAAACAATCAGCTCCCTTTAGTTCTGTTTACATTCATGGATCACATTGAGTAATGCCATCTGCTGACAGAAATACAGACCAGTGAGTCATACAATGCAAAAGCTAGGGCAAAAGATAAGAAACACGCTCATTGAACACAGACTAAAGGCGAAAGATTTTGCCTCTGTCAAACGTCTGAAGCTGATATTTAGGGAAAGAATGCATGAAAACTGTAAGAATATAGGTCCAGTCTGCAACAGTCTGTCTTCGAGGCACTTACTAGTGCTTAATAGTGCTTGATGGATTTTTCTCTCAAAATTCTTGTGTAGGATAAACCTTTCTGATTTACATAAATCTGGTAGCAATTTAGGATTCAGTACCAAGTGCATCTTGCATTACTAAATACCACACTGTAATCATGAGTGTGAAAAAAAATGCCCTTAGCTATTTTTACACCTATTATCTTATCTCTGACCACCTCTGCCCCATCCTTTCTTGTGAGAGACTGTGAATGATTTATTGCTCAATCATTCATGAATTTCCAGAACATATAGAAAACTTTTCACCATCTAGAAGTTACTTGCATACCTAGGAAAATATTTCAGGTCCTTCAGTAGAACAACAATTGTTAAGACTACAAATTCAATAATAAACAAAACTGCCCTTTTGCCTTATGATAAATGACAGTCCTACTTACTTCTCTGCTTATGGGCAGGCACTGCAAAATCAGGCAGTAATACTGTGAGAAGAATGAGGACCAAAACAAGTTCAGTGAAACTGAAAAGACTTTTTTTTCTGGTCTTTATGAGAATTCCTCACCACATACACAAAGTTTTTTCAGCGGTGGTTGCCTTATCTCTAACTAGATGTGCAGTCTTGCGTAAGTAAAACAGCAGAGTTTTGGTTGATAACATCTGACCTTAAAAGAATGGCTGGGGTTTTTATTGATTTTTCTGCTTAGACTGCATTTACAGTTGGAATGATTAATTAATGAATTTCTAGTTCCAGAAAGAGATTATTGCTACTTAAACTGATTAGCACAGAAGTATTTTATGGCACTCCAACAATTCATCTTTATAGCTAAATGACTAGGAGTATCTTTTTCACTCGAGCGTTTATAGTCTGTACAGAAACTGTAGTTGACTGTTATTGATGTCAACAGAACAATAATGCAGTTAGATCAGAAATGCAATGTATAGAATGTCACGGGACATTTGTATTATTTATTAATATGAAAATATATTCATGGCACTGTGAGTTACATATAGACCTCTGTCATACACCATACAACTTTGTGCACATTGTTGTGTAGATGCTATGGCGGCTTGCTGCCACAATTTCCTCTTTCAGACAGCAAAAAAGGACTTAACTGAGCTGTAATGCACAATCTCCTCATCGTTGAGAAAAATTCTGAGGATTGCTGGTAGCAATACAGAACAAGAATATTTACAAGAAAAAGAAGCTCGTTGGGTCCTGAAAAAATGAGAGGGAAAAGGAAAATAGGAAAGACATTGAAATATTGCCACGTTTAATGTGAATAATCATGACTTGCTTTGGTAATGTGCTATATACAGATTAAATGTGCAACATACAATATTGTTAGTAGGAATTGTGTTGTATTGGATAACATCTCTTCACTTAAGAAAGAGCAAAAAAATCCAAAAAAGCTCTACCCTTGGGAAGCTGCCTCGCACTGAACTGATTACTTCATTAAGCTTGGATTGAATAGTTGATCCTAAAGTAGGTTACACAGGAAGCAGGAAAACAGAGAATTGTCCTTGTCTCCCTCTGTCTCTCTCTCAGTCTGGGAAGAAATGTCGTTAGGGTGATGCTTTGTATCATAAAAAAGAAAATCTTGCTCTGTGTCTCTGTTCAGGAAAATGGCGTAGGCAACAAGTGTGTTACGCTGTGCAGAGCTGCAACAATTCATGAAAAAAGAAGGAGCCATAGTCTTCACTTTGAAGAAGGTGGCTGCAAACAGGAACAAAGTTTGTGTTTTGTGGGGGTTTTTTCATCTATTTTCTTCACGTACAAAGGAAAATGTGGCAAAACATAGAGAGCTGAAGCTGGAGAAAAGGAAAAAGAAGATAGGAGGAAGTGCTTGGGCTGTCAAAAAATGTGAAGTGTGAGGGAAAGCGAGGGGAAACCAGGACCTTTCAAGAAAAAACTAACAATTTAATCTCATCATAAATAACATAGAAAGGTGGTGAACAAATCTGATGGGGAAAAATACCTTTTCCTCCTTTATGGATAAAAATTGAAGAGCAAAGCAGGGGAAGACCATTACTGTTGTCACTAACTACAGTGTAGGCCAGTTCTCAATGAAAACAAATTCTTTCTGTGACTACTCCAGTATTCCCTGAGTGACCTGAAATCCCTTATCAATTCTTGGGTTAGCAGGATGCAAAAATTCTCCACTTTCTCTCAGCGTGCCTGCAATGTACCCAGAGGGTGCAGAATCTCTTTCAAGAAGATTCCCAGTGAAACTGTGGCAGTAAAATAACAAGTCTTAGCTACAAAATTCTTCAGCTTATCTCTGGATAGTTCAAGCATCCTCTTGCAGTCATGTGACCTTGATAAGCGTTCATCAGCTGTTTTGGAGATCCCCATACTGTAAAACCTGATTTTCACAGATGTGCATAACTAAATGAAGGGTTAACCTTTGCTTTGAACTAAACCAATAGATTGCTGTGATTATGGTCCTTACAAGAAACACTTTTCTGAACTCTGTCTCACAAGGCACATAAAAACAAAGGTTATAGCACTGCAGTCCTAAATTCCCTAACACGACAGCAACTTGATATTACTTTGCTTACGAGTTCATATTTGCTCTCTTACCTACAGTGTTGAAGTGGGACCTGACATTTAGCTGCCTGTCTGTCACAATTCCCAAGTAAAATTGGTCAAAATTTGGAATTTTTATCTCATGGGAATCCTAGAAGTTGCCATAATATTTATTCAGAAATGGAAGCTTGTTGAGAAATAACAATACCAAAAATAAGTTTTCACAAGGGTAGTTTCACAATACCGATTCTTTTCAGAATCTCCAAACTTCATCTCAGATGTTATTTTTGTTTTTGTGTTGAGAGAAATGTTGTAACTTCACCTCATACCATGCTACGTATCTTACAACTCGTAATACTGAGATGTTAAAAGATGACACTATATAATATTTGAAATAATCTATTCTATCTTTAAAGCCATTAAAGACAGCTGCTATTCAGTGCTGATTGAAACATCTTATCTCCTTTTATAGATCAGGGTGTATAATGTGATACTGACATAGCGTGGCATTTGTATATTCAAAATAGATAGTCTTCAGATGATCCCTATGGATCTCACTTTTAAATTCCACTGGGAAGTAAATCACGTGATCCTGACTTTTTCTGGCTTTTCAATAATTGTAATACTCTTTTCAGAGAATAGGATCTTCTAGAGAAATGTAAAGGTTTTTAGTGTAAGGGCTTCCTAACACATGAACTGACGTTTTACTGGTAGTTGGAAAGCCCAGTGAGAGAACAGCTTCTACATAGCCTTGCAGAAAGCTCTCAAATGCAGAGAATAAATGCACAATAAAATAAAAAGAGACTGGGTCAGTGGCTGAATTTTCATGTAGAGGCTTTGCAACCACAGTGTTCAGACTGGATAAAGCTGTCTTGACTGAATTTCACCTGTGAGGGTGGTACTTTTGAAAGATCCAGGAAAAAAAAGTCTAAGTTTTGCAGGTGGAGAATAAACTTTAGTTTTGCTTCCAAGTAAAAACGACATTTTGAACTTGGGTTGTGTTTATAAAATTCCATGGGGTTAAAAATTGAAGATTTATCAAAATACCTCTAACCATTGCTGGGCTAGCCACCTTTCTGCTGTATTTAGTATACATAACAAGAACACAGATAAATCAAGGTTGAATAGACTTTAAATCACATTACTTACATCTCAGAAGCAAGTAAAGAGGAATGATACTCTATTTTAATTTTTTTATTCAGCAGTTTGCTTAGGGATCTGCATAAGAATAACCAGTCACCAGACTCCAGCCTGGCTGGGTGTAATATTATTGCAAAAGGCTGATGGATGAAAATATTCCGGAAGAAAGTGAGTAAACAACCATATTAATTCAACTTGTATAACTGTATATTCAGGATCCAGATGCTTGAGAGTGAACTATTAATGGCCAGCTAGGCTTGTATATTTAATTGTATGTGGTATGTGTCTTTCTCTGTAACCTGCTATCTGTTTGGACTTGAGGCACAAACATAAATGGGATAGTTATTTTAATGTAATAAATGGAGACAATGAACAACAAACATACTACAATCTCCTGCTTCCCCACTGTTTTCCAAGAACAGAATTCTCCTGAGTGTAGGACACTTCTCTCTAATTTTCTAATCAGCCACATTTGTGGCTAGTTAAGCTGTTTCCACTTGCTACCATTTATTTTTATTATCCTTCTTCTCCCATATGAGACATATTCCACAGGGGGAGGGAGGGAAGAGGGAGAGAGACAGTTAAGGGAGAGAGACAGACAGACAAAAAAATAGACAGTATCATATTGCAGAAATCCTGGCACCCTGATGTCACAGCTTTAGTTCCAAACTGGTACTATATCCTGAAAACAGACCTACTATTTTTTACTATATGAGTTGAGTAGAGTAAGGAATTTAGCTCAGTTGAGCAATAAAAAGCTTTCCACTGTGACAAGCTTCATCACACTTCAATGTTTTGTTGAAGTATGACAACTGTGTCCAAAGTTACTTCATAAGATGAAGGCAGTGTCATTGACACAAGGTTTTGTGTTTCAAAAGTCAAAGAACCACCCAGAAATATGTTTTAAAAATATGCCTTGTAAGATTTAGCCACAATAAGAACATTTAATTGCATTACTTCAGTACAAAAGGACATTAGCCAATGCACTTTCCAGTACTGTGTGTAGACATGAACATTTGCAACTTCATAACATTCCAATTCTTGTAAAGAAGTCTGCATGATTCTTGTATAACTATTTCAGTATTCTGTAGGTAGCAAACATCATAAATAAATAGTTGTGGAAATTAGGTTGGATACAGGTGGCAACTGAGCCATTTGGATTGAAAGTCAGTTTGCATTCACTTCCTGTGAAACTTCACATTCATTTTATCTGCAAAGTTATTTATGGGATGAGAAGCTGTCATGATTATGTGCTTACAGAAGTGCTCATGCCAGAGGTATGCAGTGGTCATTAAAAACAATTCTGTGGGTTTGGGAACCATCCAGTGGGGACCAACAGGTAACTCACAAAGAGAAAATAAAGATACGTTTCCTGAGTCAATTGCTTGCTGGTAATAGTTCTCCCTGTTCTAGCAGCTTACCCCTTGCTTTGCACGTATTGCTGGTTAGGCTTGGGTTACACATAAACACATCTGTCATGACCCATGTGTGCCAAAAACCTGAGAAGATGCTATCCTTAGAAACATAGCTATAAGCTCTATTTTCGTAAATAAAGGGGAACAAAAATAGAATCACTGTGGATAAACACATGGAGATGTGAAATCCTCGCTGAGCATGACAGGGCCCTGAGGCTATAGCATCAGCCAAACCCCATCTCCTGGTGTTTTGGAGGGTTGGTTACTACCTGGGCCCAAAATCCCGTGGCTGTCTGGGCATTTGTGTAGAGATTTTTCTCAAAGGCAGGATCTGATTGTAGCCTGTTTCCGCATGATCTGGCTACATTATAGGCTTTTAAGAGAGAGAAGATGATACATTTGTGCTCTGAATTTCTAATCAAGGTTCAGTGTACAGATGAATTGGGAATGACTAACAGAAATATAGGTAGAAAAATATAGGTAGGTAGATCATTGATGTTTTGACTAATTGACCACTGCACATCAGAGCACCCAGGAGAAAATCATATAAATATCAACTGCATATGTAAACAAATACCCCACAAATCTGATCATGAGTTCTCTGCGGCAGCAATCTTGTTTTAGGTGGCACACAACAGGATGCATAACTTGGAGAAAAGGCAGATGGAATAGGAGTTTGGCAGGACAAGAGTAATGATGAAATTAATGGATTGTCCTCCAAGAATGTCAGAAGCACAACACACCTTTGTATGCAAACAATACAATACTGTCACATTACAAGAAAATCTAGTTGTATAGAGGCAGATCTAAAGAAAGTTTAACTAAGCTTTTACGTCTAAGGAGTATTGAACTAAGGCAGAGGTTGATGGGGCAAAGGAATGAGGTGTCTGAGAGACAAGTGTTGAACAGAAACTGTGTTCAGATGATTACTGTCATTGCATCTGCAGAGACATTACATTTTACCTTCAAAGTACTACTATGCAGACAATTGCATATAGTTTATTAAACAGTTTTCCAAGTCAATCCCAATTTATTAGTGTAACTGCTTTCAGGTGCATTCTGTTAGCTTTCGTATGGTTCAAAGTAAAACTTTGTGATCTGGGAAAAAGCAACAGTTCTCAGAGTGTCAGAGCTTCAATCACAGACATCTGAAATGAGCAGTAGTACTCAGTCTTGATTTATGTTTTTTCAGGAGACAGAGGTGGGCATGGTGAAAGCTCTAGTCTTGAGCTGAAATTAAGAGACATACTATTTTATATGATCTTGCTTTGTTTAAAACATACTACTGTCAAGAGAGATGTCTCTGATAGTCCCACAGGCACTTCATGCATAGCAAGATTGCAATTTATCAGAATACTATCAGAAGTATTGCTGGCTCTTCAATAGTTCTTCTATGTAATTGTGTGCGTATCACTTCATCCCATTAATTTCTTTATTCTGCTGTCCTTTTGTTTCACCAGTCTATTTCGACTGAAGGTACTGATACAGGAATTTTTTAATCATGGGCTCCTGATTACTACCGGAAGTCCAGGAATTACTACCACCCTATAGGAAATTCTCTGCACAAAGCACGGTGTTCTTAGCTGATACAAAGGACCACTGGGAAGAAGAGAAAATTACATTTTAATGTATTTAACTTTTTACAATGTATATTTGAAGAAATACATTACATGTAGTGTTTATATAAATGATTTCTCTGCCATTTTCTAAAGACAGGATAAGTAGGATGGTATGTTTTGTAAGTATAACTTTCTCTTTACTGATCTTAACCTGGTAATTTCAGACAAGTGTTGAGACAGCATGAAGTTATGAGCCCTCCACACTTGGTGGAAAACTGGAAAACATTTTCATAGGTATTAAGATCCAAGGAACCTTTTGGGTGATCTACATTTTGATAATACCTCGACTTGTATTCTATAATTGTTCCCAACAATGTATCACTGTATCTCTATTGTCATCAAGTAAATATATTGTCTGAAGTATGTAAAATCCTTTAAAAGACACGTGGTTTTGTGGTAAAGAAAGAAAAGTGTGTCTAGTCTGTCATATTCCAGGGCAAACTAATGCAGAAATGTAATGATGTCTAATTTAGACTTTGTATCACATACTGCTAGTCATTGTTTATTGTGACCCAGACCTATGCGTCTAATATGTGAAATACTTCAGCAAAACTCAGACTTCTGCATCCTGAAGGTACTCTGCTAGCCAACTAAAATGGAAGTCACTCTCTGTAGAGGTTATGAATTTATGCTTTTTCTGTATCAGTCCAGGTAACATTAGAGTCTTGTAAGGGACTATTTACTATGCCAACACTAGGAAGTACTATAGATCGATAGGAGTGGGTCTGTTGTGTAATTGGTCCCCTCATCTGGTGCTAAGGACTTGATGCCCACGTTACGTGTTTTGGGACATTTTATTTCAGGCTATATCTCTAGCTTGGTTCAGTGTACTAAATGCCCAGTGATGGCTGGGCCACATTAGCTCCTCTCCTGGAGTATGCAATTGTTTGGTTTCATACAAAAAGAATCCAGTTTCAGAAGCTCTAGGAGCATTGCTCACCAAAGTACAGCGAGAGACGACAATCAGGAGACTGACTTGAACATTCCTAATCTGAACAAAAATTATTATGTAAACGCCCTCATTGTTTTCTCTTTATATTTCAGGTACTGCAAAAAACTCAGTTTCATAAAAAGTACTGGTAAGACAAATGCTGCAAGGGTTGCCATAAATCACCTGTCCATGCCAAAGAATCTAAATAACCTTTTCTAATATCGGAGAAGATAGACTGCTTTCTGTGTAACTTACTTTTCAGCTTTGAAGAATAAATAAACAATGCATCAAGCCAGACTACCAGCTTCCCCAAAAGGTCATACCTGCCAGTAACATATCTCAGGGTGGCAAATTTCTCAGTAGATTATGAACAAACCTGTATTGTAAACATCAAAGTCCCTTCGGATGTTAAAACCGAAAATTGTTGGGGAATTTGTGGAATTACGAACTCCCAACAACAAAGTGCATTTTATGCCTGGCAGGTTAACAACGTGGTGTGTGAGTGAGTCCCAGTAACGCTGCACTAATTGTGTTCTCTCTGGTCTATCCCTAAAATTCCGAAGATTTTAAGCTAAGCCCACTCCTCCCTGGTCTGCAGGCTGCCTACGTAGGCTGCTTGAGAATAGCCATACCATCTCTGCCTGTGATTCTCATACATTAAGCAGCATCTGTCAGGGCCATAACTTCAAGAAAAATATGAAAGTGAATAAATGGTTTGATGCTGGAGGCCTTAGACAGCAGTCAGAAAACTAGAATTTCATTTATTTTTCCATCCAAAATTCTTAGAATAAAAAGTTAATGTGATATACTTTCTTCAACTCTACCAGGTTATTCAAAGACACTTGGGCAACTGTCCCTTCTCTTAGTGTTTCAAGGATACATGCAGTTTGCTAGGCACTTGATGAAAGATGTTAGGCAAAGAAGTTTTTATAAAGCTAGAGTAGTAGCCCTTCTAGCCAGACTGGCTAACCAGTAGTTGTTTTTGTTGGGATATTTCAACTAGGAGAAAAAATGGTGCTAGACTTGGGGATCTTTGAAGAAACTCTAGTTAGAATAGAAACAATATTACTAAATTCTAGCAGTGGAAAGCACGAATACAGTAGAAATGTCACACCTCTATTGTGTCTGAAACAGTGGAAGAAGTCCTTGCCTCCTACCAAGTTGCAAGGCTGAGGCGTATGGCAAAAATCTACAAAATCCTCTCTTAGATACACAATAAAAAAAACTACTATCTTCTCCTTCAGCCAACACCTCCACCTCAAAAGCCCACTGTCTCCAGACAGGCTTTTGCAAGGTTTTCTTCAGCTCCCTTCTTTTCCTACTTTTCTGTTCTTCTTTTATGCATATACAATTGAGTGAAACAATAATAAGCAATATCTTTCCAAACAGATCATCTGAATTGGCATTATACTTGGGGTTTTTACTTGCGGAGCCATAACCTTAGCTCTCTCTTTCAGCTACCTATAAAGCAGGCTGAAGTCATTACTTCTGGTGAAAGATAAATCCAGCTTAACTTGATTTTTTGTTCCAATAGGTCTAAAAGGGACACACCTAAATCATCTATTCAAACAAAAGAAGGAGAAATAACTTAATAGGTTATCAATGATGAGAAATAAAGCACTGATATATTTGCAGTCTTTTCTGGAAGTGTTTCACCATATCGTAATACAATTCCTGTCCAAATCACTTCTTTGAGTGTGTTCCAAACCCCATGGTAGTTTTTCTTTCAGTTACCAAGGAAGGGCCATACTTAGCGTAGCCCTGAGAAGAAACTACAGTTTCTGTATTTGCTAGGTGAAATGTATTCTGTCCCTAATATTCACTATTTTATGAGACTTTCACTCTTTACTAGAAAATCCTGCAATACTGCTTCCAATTTTCACTGGAGAAAATGATAAAAAAGTGCCTAGAAACCCTGTCTTACAAGCTTCTTAAATTTTGGATGTGTTTCTCTGGAGGTTTTCCAGAAGGAAAATAAGACAGATATTTTTAGCATATGCCTAAATGTAAGCACTGGACTACATTTTATGTATCACAGGCCTGTTTTCTATGAACTATCTAGAAAAGAGGACAATGCTTAACAGGCAGTTAAAACTCTGTGATTATGGTTAATGCTTCCACTATCCAAGCAAAGCCTTGCAAATCCAGGATCCATACAATCTCACGGTTTTCAGATCTGTGTTTAAATTTAACTGACATGAGAATCTCTGCAGATTTCATTCACTAATGTCAATGCGATTTCCACAACCTTTTGGTATCTGAATCGATAAGCAGCAGTCAATATTTGTGTGTAGATACAGTCCGGCATGCCCTTTCTCAAAAATACCTTAACACTTTGACAGATACATGTTGCAATAAAACTTCTTAAAATACCACTGCACATGGGGTCCTCCTCCCTTAAGGACAGGCTTCAGCAACACTAGCACTGCCCTTCCTGCACCAATAGCTCTAACTGAACCTGTAGGCTTCATACACTTTAGATATTTTTCCTTAGTCTGGACAAGGTCTTTTATCTAGAAATATCAAAATGGTTTAGAGCCATGCTAGGAAGAGTATCACTTTTCAACATCTCGGGTGCAACTACCTAATAGTCTGTTTTACTCTTTGCTACTTTTACCTCATTTCTCATAATCTTACTTCAACTCCTGTTTCCCCCGGAAACCCTGAGACTCTGACGGGATGCTGGATTTGATAGCAGTTGCCTTAGACCACAAATCTGCTAGTCTCACAGTGTCTGATTAAATATATCACTTTCTTTAAATTTATGTAGAAAAAAATCCATTTCGTGATGCAAGTGCTCTGTCTGAGCATCTTAGGTAAAACTCTGGTTGCTGAGATGAACAATATGGTCTCATGCAAGGACCAGTGACAGGTTGTAGACAAATACAACCATCATACTACATCTTCAGAGTGCTTATATTGAACACTGGGTTTACCACTCTGTGAAAGCAACCTGAAATACAACTCATATCAGCTCCATCTAGGAGTAGCCCAGGATCAGACTTTGAATTTTCAAGGACATCTAGAGAAAACAGCTGCAAAAGTAAGGACATCTGTGAGGTAGATTAGCTGGCTTAGCATGGGGTGCCTGAACACAAACCTTTCTAATATCCATAGCAGCCATCTGTTACTCAGCCATTCTAGCCTGCTACTGATTGTCGCATACAAAGCTGGGTGATAGCCAGCTCTATTTAATAGTACATTATATCAAAAACCTTCTGATCCGATCATAACATACCACCACTGCATGTGTAGGGTGAGCATATAAAATTCGACTCTGCAGAGGAAGTCCCAGACTACCATTTTACATGGATCCATCCAGCTCATCCAGACTGCCTCAGGACATATCTGTGGAATCTTACTGTTAAAAGGAATGGTCTTTATTAGTGGTAACTAACTAGTAAGTTTTTTCAGTAGCAGATATGAACCTGATTTTAACCTGCCACATATGGGCCCTCGCAAAGAAGTCATGCCAAGGTTGCTTTAGAGCCTACATTCCTATGTGATCCTCTCCAGACTGGTGACAATGACCAAAACAAATTAATAGTCTGTCTTGACAAGACATGTATTAACCTAAAAAAGAATACAAAGTCGCTTGTCACCCCAAACCATGTTTGACAAGTCATGGAGAATACTAAATCACATTTATACAGTTGTGGCAACAGGCTTTTGTTTCCAATGCACTGCTACTAGAGCCCGGTCTGTGAAGAACTGGTGACGTTTTTTTGCAAGCTGCTCGACTGACGATGATCTTAGTTATACCAGTGCCAGGTACACTAATGGAGACTGATAACAGGGAAGTATTCAAGCACTGAAAATAGCTTATGGTAATACACTGGAGAAAATTTCAATTGCAGTGAATGTAACACATAACCCCACTGGTTAGTCTGTTTACCTTGTACTAGACACAATCTTTACTTGCGGCACCTCAAAATGCCTTTTAGATGACAGGGATTTCAAAAGAATTGTAATAGAATTGTGCATGCATGTGTATCATTTAATGAGAATTTAAGAGAACAGTATTGCACAAGGCAAGTAGCGATTAGCAAAGCATGAGCAAGATATTACAAGACAAGCATATTTAGATTTTATACATCAGAAAACAGAAAAAAGGCATTCTGTTTCCTCCATGCCCCTTTCTTTGCACAGCCTGCATTGCCACATGACTGTCTGTGATTTCAGGGTGAGACGGGGAACTGCCCATGTAGGACTGACAGGCTGGAGCAACATGCTTCCTAATTCCATGGGTTGTGATGCCAGACTTGATGCAAGCATATGTACCATCTGCACTTAGAGGAAGAGGGAAATAAGGTCCAGAAAGATTTTACCAAATTATAAACTTCTAGTGGAAATGGGCTTTTGTATTCCCAAGGTAAGAACCACAATTGATCCTTACAATTATAAAGATTTGGAAATATCACTTCATTCTATAGCCAGTCAGCCAAATTAGGTCTGTAATCAAAATTAACGTGTAGTGCCACATGAGACTTCTCCAATTCTGGGATCTATAAAAAGCATCTCAGCACTATCATCTGTTATGATAACATTAAATTTTTTGGAAAATGGTATGGGGAGCACGAGAGATGTTTCAGAAGAAGGAGAGACACTTCAGAAGATTACAGAGGGAGACAACGACCTTTTTCGCTGTTCACATTTGCAGATTTGTTCAGCCCTGCTGCAAGCTTCTGTTGCAAGCTGCATGACAGCATAAAAAATTGCCTTCCTTATGACAATTCCCTCTCCTCACACACTTCCCTTCCCTGACCCAGAGTCACCAGTGATCCCAGACATCGAGGAGAGCTAGTCCTCTCCAGCACTTTGGTGGGCAGGGATATGAGTGCCCTCCATCAGGGGAGAGAATGGGGGTGTGGGGTCTGCCTCATGGTGGTGAGTGACGTGTAGACAATCCTGTCTTTGCTCTGGACCCGGGGCAGTGGCGCCTGAGGAGTTGCAGGCTGTTGGGATTCAGTTCAGGACTCTTCTGCAGGGCTCTTCTTCTTCTGTGTAAGATGAAGAGGTGGCATCAGTGAGTACCCAGGTGGATCAATTATAGTAGAACTCACACCTTACATTTTTCCCTTTTCAATACTCCCAACACTGACATACCATCAAATATGATTTATTCTTACTCATTTAGCCCCTCTTCCATTCATTATAGACAGACAAACAAAATACATGTTTATACATTTGATTACAAAGGACCGCAACACCAGCTGTACATTACAGGAGCCTTTAGAGTCTACTCAAGTATCCTCAAGAAACGGCAAAAGACCTCTGATGGATGACACCATGCTCCTCTTTGAGAAGTGCCTTAGTAAATCTACCCCAAAGACTCAGAGATACAATCGGACTGCTAATTAGACCTTTGACAGACACTGGAATAAAATTTTACGGCATGGGAAGATTAAAGAAGATGTTCTTTGTCAAGTTTTTTTCCTATTTAAGTGGACTGGATGAAAGACAGGAAGTTTCTCTAGTCTTGTATTTTCATAGAGTAGATTAGAGAAGAGTTAGTTCTGAACTTCCACTTAAAATGTCCTTTGAAATGCATAGCTAATTTCCTGCAGATATGATTCTTAGGAATTTATATAGTGTTGCAATAAATCTCTCAAAAATCTGCCCAAAAAACTTTCAGGCATAGGATTTTTCCCTTCCTTTTCTTTTCTGAGTTCTCTTTTGGAATATAGATATTAAGGTAAAGTCAGAACGAGGAACTTACTGTGATTCTGCTAGATAATCACTTATAAGTTTTTATATGATTTTCTGAAGAATATTGCATAAGATAAAATAATGTAGCAAATAATCTAGAAGACCTCCATAACAGCACTCGGTAGTACTGAATTTACCAGAAAAGTTAGAAGGAGATATCTACTAGACAACTGTGTTAGATATTTGGGATGACAGTGGTCCTAGACATCTTTATTTTCTCCTGGAAAATCATAATGTAATAGAGCTACAATATGAAAATCTCATGAGCTATCTACACAACTTCATTGTGTGAATTCGATGATAATGATATCGTGGGATTCCCCAAACTGAGTTCCTACAAAACATTATGGCCACTCCATTAGGGGCTCAGAAATCATTAAGCATGGAGATTCAGGCTCCTTAATGCGGATGCTTTCTGTGGTATACCCTTTTAATTTCCCCTCAGCATTCAGAATTGTTGCATTAGTTTATGTTTCTGCCTACTTTTCTTTTGGCATCCAATTCCACTTACTAGTTTCCTACTCTGGCTTGTCCTTTTACTGCGAGATTTCGTGAAGAACAGTTCCACACTTTGTTGACCTACTCTCTTCACATTTGTGTAAACTTTGACCATACCCTTCCCCAACCTACTGCTCTACAGACTGGAATCCCAACTGGCTTAGTCCCTCTGCAGAAGGCAGTTGCTTTATCCCTAAAGTGTTTTAGCTGAAGTCTGCACCTTTGACTTCATTGTCCCAGCGTCCTGAAGACCAGAGATGATACACATAATAATCAAGACCAGGGTGTACATGATTTTGCACAATGGCAAAATTACTTCTCCAATTTTCATCACGTTACACAGCAAGTAATACCTGCTTGTCTTTTTTAACTGCCATCATTTTAAATTGAGCAAAGACTGCTGATGGTTTTCAGTGGTGACTCAAACCCCTCTTTCCTTGGTTGTGACTTCCACTTCCAAATTCAGCATTATATATCTAGCCTTAGGAGAGCTACCTTGCATTTATCTGTATCTACTCTCCATTCAGTTGCTCACTCAGTTTTGCAAGGCCCTTCTGGAGTTCGTCACCACAAGTAAGGCATCTGACTAGATGAAAAAGCTTAATAGCTCCTCCAGGGTATTGATGGAGATGTTGAAAAAAACTTGCCTCTAGAATAATAGTATAGTAGATGCCACTAGTAACTCTTCTGAGAAGTGACCACTAAGACTCCCGTTGCTTTCTGTACTGAAGCCTTTTGCAGTCCACAAAAGAAACTTGCTGTAACCTTTCCTTTTCTGGCAATTTAGCCATCTTATGAATCTCTAGTTTTGATTGTTTTGGTTTTGGTTGGTTTATTTTTTTATTTAAGGGACTTATAACTTTTCATGTCAGTACTTTCCTCTTGAATTCTCAAGTTCATAAATATTACTATCTTGGCAATTACCATCTCATCCATTTGCTGAGTTTCTACTCTTATCCTGCATGCTCTCAGTTCATGTATCTTCTCCCACTTTTAACAACAATCTTCCTAGCAAACTGAGGTAACTTTATGCAGTTGTGATGCAAGAAACCTGTATCACAGGCAGAAGAACCACTGGGATGAAGGTTACATTTGCTTCAACCTTGTGGCAACTTAGCTACCTCAGTAACCTTTGGAGTGGAACCTCATCAAAGGCTCTTTGAAAATGCACGTTTTGGATGTCCAGTGACTGTTCTGAGTTCACATACTTATCAACATCTTCAGGGAGTTCCAGCATGATGATGTGGTAAGGTTGCCTTTTACAGAAACTGTGCTGACTCCTCTCTGACAGTCTGTACTCTTTATCTTATTCTCTGTTACAGCTGGTACCATCTTAGCAGGGAGTGAAGATAGACTAAATGGTGTCCCCCACAGCCTTGTTTCTAAATGACAAATTTGGTAGCAATTTGCCAGTCTCTTGAAGGAGTAGTGGGTTTTAATGACAGATAGCACGACCTGGCCATCAGGTCTGAAATTTCATATTTTATTTCCTTCAGTGTTCATCCAGTCCTATTGATATTTAAAACGTCTATTTCATCTAATAATTCCAGTACATGTGCTTCATACTCTTCTGACCCATCTGCTGCAAAACGAAGTATTAAATTTAGGCTTCTCGTCAGAGAGTTCAGTAGTTAGGTCCAATTCAAACATTCATTGAGCTTCTCTGTTATGGCCTTATCATCCAAGAGTACTTAGTTTTAAACCTTCATTGGTATGTGGTCCCACAGATTCCCTAGCTGTTTCTCTTTTCTGATGCAATTAAAGAGATTTTACTAACAGCTTCAACATCCTTTGAAAGAGCCTCTCCAAATTCTTTTTTTGCTTTCATCACTTCCTGTTTACGTTTGACCTGCCACATTGTACAGGCATTCCAGTTTCCTTCATTTAACAAGAAATCCAGTTCTTACACACTGAACTTTTTCCAGTGATAACCTCCACATCTTTTCCACTGAATCACTCAGGTTTTCAATTGGATTTTATTGTTGAACAAGTTTGATTTCCTCTTTAATTATGGCACATGTTTTACCTGACCTGTTAGCATAGTAAATCGTGTAGCACATACCTGCTATTAACAGAGGTCCAGTAACGAGAAAGAAAGAGGAAGAGAAAGGGAAGGAGGGAAAACATTTTGGATGGTAGCATAATTCTTGAATAGACTTCATGTAGACATCATAATGAAATATCTAATGGCAACGTGTTTATTTCTGAGTTCACAGGTCATCACCTAGAAGACAAACATGTCCTCATGTAAAAAGGTGTTAAAAAAATAATGGTTAATCTTGACGGCATATTGAATTTGTTTTCTTTTCATCTAAGCAAAGTTGTCATTTGCAGTAAATCTATATTGGTTTCTGCAGGCTGAAGACCATTTCTTTTTTTTTTGTTAGTGACAGCTCTCATAATAAATATGCAAAAATGTAAAAAAAAAAAGGAAAGGAAATTATTAGAGAAGGAAATGTTATGCAGTTGCTTTTAATGATAAAATAGCCTTTCCTATGCATTCCAAGGATCCCAGATATGGTAACACAGAATAAAGGATTTTTTGATCATTTTATAAATATATTGAATATTTTGATATCACATGACTATGTAATTTTTTTCTTTCAACACATGCATTCACTTTTTAGTCTTTTATTTCAAATTTTTTACTAGCAGGCAAGAAGCCAACTCTTAAAAGTTCCTTTAAATGAAACTTGTCACAGAAGTTGTCTTCAAGTTACATATTCACAGCTCACTGACTCTTGGTGTTTGATCTTAGTAAAAGTGGTAAGTCATATACTCGACGAGCCTTTAAAGATAGGTCCATGATATATGGTTATCACCATCACTATTCAGAATTTGATGTTTAATGGCCTCTTGATTGGATGCCCTCATTGCAAAGGTGATAATCTTTTAGTCAAGTCCAAGCTGCTGAGATATAAGATGTGCAGTATGACTGTTGGTGTCCTGTGGTGTGGATGTAGTAAGTATCCAACAAGTAACCAGCTGTTGAACCTTTCTTGTATGCTTCACTAGTGACTTGCTGCATTCATGGAAAGCCAAATATATGTTATATTTGCATGTAGGCATTTGCTGAGCTGGGACTCACTGGGGTGTGAGCAGTCTCAATATAGAAAAGAACTGAACTACTTTTATTAATCAGCTTTATTTGATGAGAGCAAACGGTCAAAAACATGTTTTACATAGAACAAATGAGGAACTGGCAGAGGTTTTAGTGGTTCTTTTATGACTTAATTTATGATATGTATTTTAAAATTTCTAATAGTTTCATTTAAATGTAATGGTGGTGATACAAGAGTATCAGTGACAAAATTTATCCCAACTGTACTTGACTTCAGAGGAAAATTTGGAAAACTCCTGTTTACCATCTCAGCTCTCCAAGTGGCCAACTTCTTGCCGCCTAGGTAGTGAAGTCCTTCCTCACCTCAGCAGTCTCTAGGCACTGTAAAAGTAACTTGGAGTCACAAGCAGCTGCTTAAATTGGTCAGGAAGGAGCAGGTCCCTGCAGATGGGAGCTGGACTGAAGTGTACAGACATGGAGAGTTTCTGCCCCTGCCCAGTCTCCAGAATTATTCCAATTCCTTTCAAAGCCACAGCTTACTGCCTAGTCCTAAATTTTTGTAATCTTCTCCAGAACCATCTTGTACTGTTCTGCTTTTTGCCTGGAATTCTCCCTAAATGGGCTGTTATTCTTGCACACCAAATATTGCTGCATGCTGCTATGCAATGTTTTGTGATCTCTGCCTTCTCTCTCTGTCCAGACTGGATTCCTATTACAAATCAACAGATGTCAGAGATGAGTTAGTTACTTGAAAATTAAACATGGTCCTCACGTGGCCACACATGAATTCTATAGTATTTCCTAATAGAAGTTGATGCCTGAAATGACAATTAATTCAATCTAGCCATAGAGACGTGTGATGTACAGATGGAACATACCGGTACTGAACAGAAAAAAAGTGCCGTCCAGTATGGACAACTGATAACAATCTACATGATACACTGATAACATGGTCGCTCTATAAAACACATGGTGGACTTGACAGTCGTTTATCTTGCCATGCTTTTTAAAATCCTTATCTTGGGATACAGAAACTTGAGATATCCTCCATTAAGTAAAATCAAGGGAAAAAATACTCTTAAAAGCACAGAGCTGGGAACTTTACCCTTTACTGGTGACCTTTAAAGACAGAACTAATAAATGGTTCTGAAAGAGCAGCGCTCAGGTAACCTCAGTGATCCTTTCTCTTAAATGTCACTTGACGAAAAAAAATCACAGTAGATTTCCAGGTTCATAGGACAAAGGTATGACCATAATAATATGTTCAGGTTAATGTGCTGTTACACAAACATTACACTATATTACAATTATTAAATACACATCTGATTCCAGAAACCCTCTGCATTTTCTAACTTAGAGGCAATCTCTTCCGTATACACTCGCCTTGGAGCAAATGTTTCTGTCTTGGAAGGCTTAAAAGTGACTTAATTTCTTCCTTGAATAAAAAGGCTGACTTGATTCTCAGATGGCCCGTTTCTAGCCACTGGTTTTAGAGTTGATATTAGAGCTATATAATTTATACATTAACAGTCTAAATATTCTCCTGGATCTCCCAGGTGAGTGAGAAAGAGACGTTTGGATTTTTATGTTACTCCAACTGCTTTGCTAATGACAATGAGTTGATTTCTCACATACATAACACCCAAGAAGTCAGTAGTCCTTGTGTCCCTCAATCATTCAGAAACAGACCTAGATTGGTATCAATTTGTTTTCCTGTTTAACATTTTCTCTGTACAATGGCATTTCGGCCAAAGGATAGCCAATAAGCTCTTTGATGTTCTTTATTTGCAGGTTAGATATGTGGTTATAGCTACAGCTAATATTTCTTCAGTTCAGTTTAGATTAGGAGTGCACTTTCAAAATGACTCATAAGGTTTTCCCACTTTTTGGGCTTTGGTTCACAGAGCAAATTGTGTCTAGAGCACATGAGCTGGACTGCTTATTGGTGAAGTTAAATTAGAAGATGACGCAGATGCACAAGAAAGGAAGGCTGGCTGTAGCCTCGGAACTTCACAGAGAGGCACATTTCAATTTCCCTCTGCAAATTCCCCAGGAAGTACAGAAATGTGCCATATTCTGGGCACTATGGCCTTCCCTGGGGTCCCCCAGGTCATAGGTAAATTCACCACAGCCAAGCAGCAAACAGAGGCTGGGGATGGAGGTGTAGGGTAGTTGAAGGGACTTTTTCCACTGCTTGAGTAGCTGGGGAGGAAGACAGAATAGCACCTCTACCCGTCTTAGGCTCTGCAAGTATCATCGCCACAAATCGTTTAGCCTTGGAGCTGTAACCACTAAAGAAATTTCAGACGTATTGTTGAGGGGTAGAAAGATGTCTTTTATTTGGCAGAGATACCAGTCAGGTCCCTGCTTTAGCTAAAAGGAAAATCTTGCTTTACTGGGAAAAATTGTTGGCTTGGATCACTTTTGTTTTAAGGGAAGAAGTAGCCCCTAGAGTAAAAGATGTGATAAGAGACTAAATTTGGATCTCCGATTGCAGGCAGCTGTTAAATAAGTCACAAGTGAAATGACTTTGACATTGTTAATTCTTGAAAACAGATACAAGCTGAACATTCAACATGCCTGACTTCAGCACCTAATTTTTCACTCCATCTCTGTTTTCTGGGGGTGCTTAAACAGAAAAACATTAATTTTTAATTTATAGTCTCCTGCCAAGAAATGATTGAAAAAATATGGTTTACAAGTAACACTATGTATATTTTTAACAGTAGAAACTATCTTTAAAGTAGGGTTATACCATGGATAACATTTTAATAAAATTCCTTTGAATAGATTTGAAAACTAGAATCTTTGTAATCTGCAGAAATTATTTTCTGCCAAATTACTTATCATGTTTCTCCCATTAGATATATTTTTGTGCATTTCTGAGCAGCAAAAATGAAGATATTAGAACCATACTGCAAGATAGAACACAGATGCTTGCAAGGAAAATTATATTTTCATGTACACAGCTTTTTTCAGCTTAGATTTCTTGAATTACTGCTGAAGCACGAGCTGGGAGCTTCCCACCACCACCACCATTGGCTAATGACCTCTTATTTGGGTTTTCATCTTTGTTTTCTCTTCCTCTTTTCTCTTACTGACCATTTGTACTTCAACCATATGTGAGGATGAGTAGCTCTCTTCCTTTTCAAGTCTGTCTTAACCAAATCCTTCCAATGTGCTTCTCATAGCAGGCAGTTCAGCGCACAGGGAATTTACTGACAACCCAGGAGATCTCTGTTCTGCTCATTACTCTACCCCAGGTGGCCACTGGACAAATTACTTTGTCCCAATATGCAAAATGAGGACAGTAACCCTTCCTGCATGCCAGTGGATCTGCAGTAAAGGTGTTCAAAGACAGCTGCCTTCCAAAACTCAGTTTAGACTCTTTTACGCAACATGGAGCTGATGGTCAGCTGGTAGTCACCAGCACGAGCAGATAATCCACACTGCAGAAGCCAAGATCCAGTAAATCAGTCTTTGGAAGGTCAAAATATTTTCCAACCCATAAAAAACATGAATTTTACTGTTGCACAAGAGGTGTTTTTTAGGACAGTGGCACAAATTCAAGGAGCAGACCAGCAATGGTATTCTCTGAGGAAGCGCCTTTCAGAACAAGTATCCCTGTGACTAACACCTCCGACAGTGGTTTTACAAAAGGAGACAGATGTGGCCAGATGCCTTTTCCGAGCAAAACCCACTGAGGAGCGGGAAGCCTGATCTCCGTCAGTTGTGCCCACTGGACTCCATCTTGTCAATGAATCCCTCTCCCTTATCAAACCTGTTTCAGCTTTCAGGGGATTTGACCTTTCTGAATTATACACAGGGCTCTTGTGTAACAGCCCTTATATCAGTGTGTTTACCATCTGTTCTCCCTTTTCAAACCCAGACATGTGTTACTGTTTATCCACTATGTGTCACCAGTTTACTACAACAAATTCAGTCAAGCGGAAATCAGGTCAAGGTGAAATTTATTTCAGGCACTTTTGTTTCACTTCATTTTACAGTTTGCCACATGCTAATCACATGAATTCTGAACGAGGATCAAAAAAATAAATAAAATTATAGTCTGGCTTCTGACTGACATTTTCAATGGATTGTTTCATTCACCTTTTGGAAAACCTCATACTGTACTTGGCTTCACCAAAAAATGTAGCTGCTGGAAACTTTTAGCAGATTGTTGGACAATATGGAGGGTGAAAGCTGAACCCTTAATCCCTTAATGCAAAGCCAACAAAAAGGAGGTATATTCTTTGTATTTTAATGCTATACAGTGAGGAGAGAAGTCATACACTTCCCCTCCTTTCCCCATGTGTACTGAATGTGAGGAACGTAATGCAAAATCCTGCAAATAACATCCACACCCACTGTGCAAATACTTGCCACCACCCTAAAGAGAATGCAAATTTTCTTCTGATTCCCTCGAAATAAGTCTGCATTTTGCCTTTGTGTTATTGAACAATAATGGGCTATTAACTAGAATTGTTATTAATTATAATTCTGTGAGAACGGGGCATAAAGATGGGTTCAGAAGTGAGAGGACTTCAGAGGACATGTAAGAGAGGATGCCTATAACCCCAGGCATCTGTGACTGCTGCCGGTGGGAGGAGTATGGTGGGTGTATTCAGCCCTTTAGCACTCGGAGAATACCCCAGGACATTTGCTTGGATTGCGCAAACTGGCCATAGCTGTGGAAATTTCGTGAACTGCTTTCCTCAGAAAAAGCAATTTTGCAGATCTTGAAGAACATACCAGAGCTATTACTGCTGTACTTGTGCAAAAAATCCCTTCCTCCTTACATAAACATAAACTACTTGTTTCTGTAGACCCCTGAGAAACCTTAAAGCTAGACAAGCTTAAGAAATAGTAATTCAGTCAGTGGAGACACTTTGTCCCTAAAACATGCAGTTCTTTTACATGATAACACTTCTCCGCGTTAGCTTTTCTGCAGCAGTCAATTTTTATCAAGGAAAGAAAAGGACTCTAGCAAAATGTTTTATTTGACCCCAAATGGAGGAATTTTCTGCTCACTTACTTTATTACCATTTCAGATGTGTTTCATGGCATTTTATTAACAAAAAGAGCTTTGAGTACATAACAGTAAATGGCATCAGCCCCAGCAACAGCAAATGGAGTCCTGAGCGACCAAGATACCTGCACTTTCCTCTCCACTCTCCTCCCTTACTTCTCCACAAACAGATTGAACCACAGTAAGACTGAGCAAGGATTCATTTCTCTGAATAAATGTACCGTCACAGGTTAGGTCAGTGTAGAAAACCAACCATGGTTATAGAACGTGTTGATAAACTTAGTGGGACAAAGTGTAAATTAATCGAAAATAGGGGTTAATAATACTTATCCATATTGCATAAAGACTCACAGTTCTTTTGGTCTGCACCTGCATAAATGCTGAATATTTTCACAGAGCTGTGTCCTGCTGCTTATAGACGTGAGCCATGTTACGGATCGTATGTTGCCATTTTTGAGAAACTGATGCAAACACACATTAATCAAACATTATGACATGCTAGAGTTATTTTACTTGTGACTAAATATTTATATTTCAGTAATCTGGAAAAGAATCAGCTAGCACGGAGCTCCATTGAGCTAGGTAATGTACAAAATACAAAGGAATTGCTGGTCCTGGCCCACATGAGCACGAGATCTATCTTTATACGATGGGGGCATTGTAATCCCACCAGGGGGAATGGCAAGTGCATGCTGCATCTGGGGTTTTCATGGTACTTCCATTTCAAACAATCAATAGAAATCTTGAAGTCATTTGCACCCTGAGAAAGTGACAGTGGAACAACAGTAGAGCTCACCCAATCCAGACCTCCTCATAAGCAGATTTACTGGGTCAGGTCTCTGCACCAGTCCTGAACAAAAGTTGGTCAAAACCAATGGGTTCCTATCCATGTGTTTCAGTGACCTTCAGCTCGGGTGGTTTATAGGTCAGAAAGAGTGCGGCAGAGACAGTTCTCCTCAGCTAGGATGTGGTTTGCTAACATGGAGTTTGCCAACGTGGAGCTGAAATGCCTGTCCCATCTCAGAGCCCCTGTCAGAGTCTGGGCCAGTTGCTTGGAGAACATAATGCACCTGCAGGACACCACACAGCTCCCAGAAGAGATGCTAACTGAGATCCTGGAAGCGGTACAGCTGTGCTGGCGTGCAGTGCTGGAGCCATTCCTGTGGCAGAGTCAGAGCTCTCCTGTTCATCGCTCCCTTGGGCATCCGTGTGTGCTCCCACACAGGTGTCCTGATTTCCTCGTCCGCACTTAGAGGCAGCGATTCCCAACCGCAGCAGAAGTACATTAAGACTGACGAACCCTTATGCTGTGGTAGTGGAAGCCCAAAGCATAGCTAAGGTGACATATGCACAGTGATACAATAATATTTTTGCAAATAAGAGAGCTACATAAAACTCAATACTGAAAAAATCCAAGTGAGTTTAAATATAGTCAATTTGAACAGCAGCTCTGAATTTTTTTCAATTTTACCGGAACTTTCTGTTATGTTTTTCAGAACAAGTTCATCCTACTTGAAGAAGCGAGAAGAAATAAGGAAAACAGAAAACTTCCAAAGGGGCGTCGATCAGTCCCAGAAAGAATATAAAAATTAAGATGAAAGCAGTACATCCAAATAGAAAAAAGGCTAACAGGATGAAAAAGTCTGTGTCTATGGAGATAATACGCTTTGAAGCAACCTGCTTATAACAAAGATTCATTTACTGGATTACTTCAAGTATTTAATAACCTGTAGTACTGCAAAAGCTTAGACTAAACTATAGTTATTTTCCCTGTCAAAAACTATTCAGCTGTGCAATGTCAAGCCACCAGAAGTGTTCTTTATTGCATCCGTATGAGAAAACCTAACCGCACTTCGTTTTTGTAGAGTGAACAGTTTTCTTTTTGTTAGCATGCTACGAATGTATTCGGAGATACNAANGTAGNTGTTATTTGAAACAAAATGTTTGAACGGTTCAAATTAAAAATAAATTATATTCATTTGTTTAACTGGGAAGATGATGAGCAATCTAGCTGTGTGATGGTAAATAACAATATAATGCATAATGTAATGACATAGCAAATGAACTTACGAAATACAAGTTTATTTTTAAAGATTTTTTTAAAATATATCCATTAGTAATAATAGTCTTCCAGCTTTCAGGCTGTCTCAAAGCCACTCAAACCTTATGATAAATTGATCACAGAACAATATCGTCTGCAAGTTTTGTTGCTTCACTGTGAAAGGATAGTCTGGTCATATGTTCAGGTCATCTTGTGAAAAGAAATACCTCATCTGACTTGCAGAATGCACAAGAAAAGTTTGTGTATGCAGAGCAGAATCACAGAATCACAGAATCACAGAATCACAGAATCACAGAATGGTAGGGGTTGGAAGGGACCTCTGTGGGTCATCTAGTCCAACCCTCCTGCCGAAGCAGGGTCACCTAC
>Ga0065711_1027500_pt1 | contig 48728 bp, 30 predicted proteins | sample Hoacrofraction12_FD_59098 | JGI IMG/M metagenome (GOLD analysis project Ga0065711, IMG submission 59098) | Hoatzin crop microbial communities from Cojedes, Venezuela - Epithelial fraction 12 v2 (version 2) | ecosystem: Host-associated > Birds > Digestive system > Esophagus > Crop | place... | reverse complement strand
GGAAGCTGAGGAAGTGTGGGCTGGATGAGTGGTCGGTGAAGTGGATAGAGAACTGGCTGAATGGCAGAACTCAGAGGGTTGTCATCAGCGGCGCTGAGTCTAGTTGGAGGCTGGTAACAAGTGGTGTTCCTCAGGGGTCAGTACTGGGCCCAGTCTTGTTTAACTTCTTCATCAATGACCTACTTGAGGCTCGGTATGTTGAAGTCACTGCTCATGAGACAAACTATACCTATACCAAAAGGTCAAATGCGATGAACGTGATACTCAAGTGCTGAACATTGTTTGTTTGAACTGATCAGAATATTTCTGAAGTGACTTATACCAAATTCTTCTTGTGCTCAAAACCATTTTTTCTCCATCTGCCATGTTTACAAATGCCAAAAATATTTTGAATCAGGAGTTATGAAAGCCTGAAAGCACTTACTTATAGAGGGCTGTTTCAACATTGCAAATACTTATGTGTAGTTAAGCCACGTCCTGTTGCTCATGAGAACAGCCATCACCACTCTGTCAACGCTGCCTTGTCCTAACTTGTCCAAGCGAGAGCTCAGAAAATCAATGTGACGTGAAGAGACCCTCAAGGTGCCACTGTGCAAATATAATACTGGTGCAGAGCAGGAGGATGGTGAACCTGGCAGGTACAAAGAAGTTTGTAACCATCTGCAGAGATTACATTTTTGTGGATCATTTAATACCATAGAGACTTCCCATCTTTTGGAATTGATTAGTTATTCCTCTGGAAAGGTTAAAACCTTCACATTTTTCTTAATACACTAAATTTAATTGTGACTTAAATGTCTTGGTGCATAACATATTTTTTAAGGATTATAAGAGTTTAGACTTTTTGTTGAGCGTTTTTTGCACTGAACTTTACCAATTCCAGGACAACAGGGACTTTTTCAACAAAATCAAATACCGGTCTACCTTCCTCCCCAAACTCAGGAGATTTTTCACAGTTTTCGTTATACCATCTTGCTCTGTAATTTTGTTTCCCTTCCCTATGTTGGACTTTTACTCAATCTTTCCATTACTTCAGCTAAGAGACAACAGTTTAGAGTAGAGAATATTCTTATTTTATGTGTCTTAGAATTCCCTGGCATTGGTTTAGCATGGTAAAAATGTGATCAATAAGTAAATAAAAGTACTGGCATAACCAGGAGCTCTATTCGGAAATGGTCTTGTAACTCTTGCTTCAACCCTGCCAAGTGGGGCTTCTATTTCAATGTCAATATTTAGCATAATTCATGGCCATGCCCTAATTTCTGATCTACAGAGCACAGAGAAATATTTCCAATTATCACCTCCAAAGTGTTTTCAAAGCAGCGTACAGTGATTACCTGAAAAATAAATGGAATCTCTCAATGACTCCAGGGATTCAGCCAAACCACAAAAAAAATCAGGCTTTTAACATTCCCCACATGAATTCCCCCACACTATATCTTAAAACCAGAATTAAAAATTATGCGTGGGATTATCCTAAAACCTCTCAACCTCTCTTTTCCTGGAAAGCCAGAAATCAGGAGCACTAGGATAATAATGGGCCAGATTTGCACTAAGGCACTTTATCTGGGGTCTCGCTTCAGACATGGATTTACAAGGAGTATGAATCCCAAACCTGTTAACCTATAAAATAATTTGCAGTGCCTTATATTATATTTAAAACTGAAATATTGTATTTAAATTCATTTTATTGTCCATCTGCAGTGTCAGGAAATGATAACTAAACCAGTGGAACTGAAGTGCACAGATCAAGGACCTTCACAACAAAGGAAGAAGTACACTTCGTGCCCTAGAAGTACACTTTGCGGCAAAGAGTGCTTCAGTAAAAGAAGTGCTACAAAGATAGATATAGAATCAAAAAAAGAAGTACCAGATTGCTTGTATATTTACAGATATTCAAAATAGCACATATGAATATAAAATGTGAATTTTGCTTCACTCAAAATCTTTTATGGACTTTGGGTAACTTTCATATAAATTGAAACCATCACTTATTTTCTGGTTTTAAGTAAAGAATAGGATGTTTCTTTTTCTCCTGCCTCTCTTCCACCAAAGGTGGCCATGGAAGGAGGAAAAAAAAGAAAAAAATGTTGGGTTTCAGGCTTTAACCAGAATAATAATTCCACTTTACTACTGCATACATTTCATTCAAAAAGCCATTTATTGTTACAAAATGTTTCAACCAAGGGCTCAGTCTCCTATGTTCATCAACACCAACCTGCAGCATTTCAGCATGCCGTGCTTCTAGCACCACTGTTTCCAGCAAAGCCTAAAAGAAAGCCCAGCCACAATCCTAGAGGCCTCTATAACAACTAGCAGCAGCCAAATCAAAATAACGCTTCCTCTACCAGCTACTCCAGAAGGGTTATTTTCCTTGACAAGCTTTAACTTAGGTTAATCCCATCTCTCCCTAAAAGCCTGAACACGTCCCCACACGCGAGGATTTCAGGCTGCTCATCCCACGAGTGCACTCCACGGGATCTCTGTGTAGATCTGGTAGACCTTTTCTCTCTCTTCCCTTCCCACAGTTCCCTTCTTTCATTATAAGAGGGCTCCTGTACAATTTAATTCAAGGGAAATTTTCTCAATGACTCCAGCAGAGCTGAACAGACTCAACCAAACCAGAGGCTTGCTTTGCCCTGCCACACTCATCGCTACCAGTAGCAAAATTACAAGTGAGTTCAGCAGGGAGAAGAGTAAGCTTTCATCATAAATGTAGCCCTGCCTCTCCTTCCCCATATCCAGCAAATACTAAATTGGTTTTAAAATAAATTTCCTTAAGAACCAAGTACTAGTATTTAACAGGACCCGTGAGCACTTATATAGCATTTTACAATTCCAAATCACCGCATAACTATTAATTAGCTTTAATGACTCATATTACCTAATAAGATAATGAAAAACCCTGCAGCTCACAATATCTACTTCTATTTTCAGTGAGAGATGAAATAGATCTTTTAAAAGGATATATTTTCTTCTAATTCCTTTTCTGCACATCCCTGTAATAACTTCTGGAAATAATTCAAAGTGTGTCGTGGCATTTTATTTTCTTCTTAATTTGAGAAGACTAATTTATTGCACCAAATACAGTCTTTGCCACAAAATAAAAATACAGAGGTTTAGTGATAATATTTGTTCCTTAGGAGGCTTCCCATTGAATGACGACTGGTGTGGACTCACTGTTTGGTAAGGAGATGTAGATTTTCTGCCTGTTCTTTATGGAGAATAGCAACGTCTTTCTTGGTTTCTTTCTGGGTTGCCACTGCCAAGGTAATACTTAATGGATTAAGTCTTGTCAAATAAATTCTGTAAATAGAATGTGGGCTGAGATCATTTCAACTCATTTCCCCTGTGTCCCGTTCCCGCCTGGAAGCTGTCAAGTACAAGAAGCCTGCAAGCAGCCTGTTGTCCCAGTGTTAGTCCTGAGTCTCCCTAGATGCATAAACCAGCTTGTTTTCCACATGCTTTCTGCGACGGCATTAAAAAAAAAAATGCAAGGCAAAAACCAACCCTTCTCAATTCCACCTATCACTATAAACTGGATACAGCTAATCTTGCAAGGGCACCATACATTGCTCTGTTTGTCCATCATTAGAGCACTAGAAACCTATGTTTATGATAGAATTATAGTTGAATCTGAAGGATTTTAAAGAAAGCAACTGAACTAACTGTGGGTTTGTAAACAAACAACATGGTTTTGACGTCAGCCGTATCATTTCATGTCCTGGAACAATTTCTATCATGTGGCCAGTTCCTGCCCCTGAAGAGTATCTAATTTAATTTAGATGTATTCATGATACGGGACAGAACGTCAGATCCAAGCAACTACAGGGGACAGCTGAAGGCAAGGTCTATGCTGGAAAGATTGCGTAAGCTGCACTTCGAAGGAGCAACAGAGACCTTTGGGCTCAAGGATGAGAGGGGAAAGTTGTGTCTACTGTGGAAGAAAGCAAAAAAGAAAGCGAGGGGGAAAGGAAGTGTACAGAGTGGGGACTGTCAAGGAGAAGGACTTTGATTCTTATTTGGAAATAGATCAGTTCGAGGGTTTTATTCTGTATTAATGTTATCCAAAAAAATCTGCATAACTTTTTCCAGAGCAATAAATCCTATCCGCAGCTTTCGGCAGTACTTCCCATTTTGCCTTCAGTCCTTCTTGGGTTCCTCTTTCTCTGTGCTCTTTCTGTAGTCGTCCTGCAGACAACCATCATGGAGGACAACTCATCCAGGGAGATTTTCTGTTAGGTACGGCTCCAGCACCAAAGGGATGATGCACACTGCAGTGGCACAACTAGCCCTCGAGTGCCGGTGTGAGCCCAGGGGGCAACGGGCAGGAGCCCCGCTCCCTCCCCGAAGCCTGGGCTGCTAACAGACACCTGGCTTAGGAGCTGACACTGGGGTGATGCAAGAACACCAGCAAGGTATCACTTTGCTGTGGATGGTAGTGACTGAAATATATCTTCTGCTGCAGTAATCCAAAGGCACTGATGTGGGAAAATTTATTTTCATATCGAGCACAATTCTGATTGCTGAAAAAAACCCCCATCTGTTGTCAACTGAATTTAAAGGGACTCCCTGTGTGGATAAAAAATTATTTGTGAGCCTATGTGTTTATCAGCTTGGGCCTGCAATGATAGGAATTTCTCTGGAAATACATTTTAATTAAGAGTATAACAATGCTACAGTACGTTGTCTTTTTTTTTTTTCTTACTAGCTAATATTTTCTACTCCACTGATTCCAGATCCACGGGTCTGCAGAAAATCTAGTGCCTCCCAGAGGTGCTGTAGAGCTCTGTGCTGGGTACTCAGTTCTGGCTGTATGCACACACACCCCACCAGCATCTTCCCCACACAGCTACCCATACGCCTGCACATTTGGGAAGAAAATAGGAGATAATTGTCCTTGCTGTTATTTCATGCTACAGAATCCTGACTACTTGTTGAAAAACTATTTGCAACAAAAATTTAAGTTTTTTTCCAAGGAAAGATGATGCTTTCTAAAAAATATTTCTCAAAAACTCAGACTCTAGTTTTAGCCAAAAACATGAGACCAGCCTTAGGTGTAGTATTCAGACCGATACTATAAGACAGTCACAGAAGTCATAACCAGTTGTGCTTGGTTATTTACAGTGGAAGGCAAGCTGCAACTCTTTCCTTTGATCTATTTGTTGGCTTCAGGATTACATTTCTAAACCTTGCTTTTTAATCACTGTAAACATCAGAGCTGAAGAATTTGGTGGAGAGAAAATTACTTCTTTGTGGTTTTCATCAGACCAGGCTTTTGATGCCTTCTCTTTCCCAATTTCAGTGCCTGAGCTTATGAGTGACACCACCACATAGTCTCAGGTTCTGGGATTTGCACATGCACCATATTCCTTTGCCTCCATCTCCGTTCCCCGAGCAGGTACACCCCCCGGCTCTGACGCCGTCCCCAGCTGACGCGGGGCAGGGTGCTGCACAGACACATTACCCCATGATGAACATCGATAAGCCGTGTTGTTGCTTGATCTCTCAGAGGCACCTTCCCTCTCGAGTTAGCCTGGAAACTCACACTTTTCTCTTCCAAGACCCCTCACCCATGCATTTATGTTCGCAGCACTGGCAAACCTCTGAAGCCAAGGAACCTCAGAACTGCTGGAGTGGTTTCACGAAAGATGTCCCAGCACTGTGGTGCAGAACAGGGGTGCTCAAGCCACCTTTAAATGAGATAACGGGGGTATAGCAGCAGTCTTTCTGCCACAGGATGGAGCTCAGTGCAGGCTGCAAAGCATTTCTAGGAGTCTGGATAAATACTCAAGCATCTCTCTGTCACTGATGTCCATACCGCTGCTTCTTGATTGCTATCAGTGTCCATGCCGGCGGCTCAAAAAACCTCGTTTAGGTAGGTCTGAATCCCATTGCAGAGCCTGCACTATCAATAGGCCTTCAGGCAGACAAGTTCCAAAGCGACTGAAAAAAAATCATGTAGGTGACGGTCTTGATCAGGTCTGAAAAAATACAATCCAAAAAAAAAAGCAGGGAGAAAAAAGAGCCAGCTTTTGTAAAAAGAGAGCGTGTGAACTCTGTGGCTTCGATTTTGTCCCACTTACTCTGTTCACCATCTCTACAAAGCGTTTCTCACACAGAAGTGTATTTTTAACAACACTGAAAAGAACCTGCCAGAATTGGAAGCTCAAGCTACTTTTACCCCAGCTAAACAGGCCGCAAATGTCATGTTGGGACGCAAATGTCATGTAAGAGGTTAAATGGCACAGGGAGGACTTTTTTTCTCTTTTTAAACCAAGCATGGCAAAAGTAGTATTAATGGGGATGACCTTTCTCACTGTGAAATCTCACTGAATACAAATATTAAACAAGAGAAATCATGAGAGTTCTCCTTCTACCTGAGTACAATGCACAACCAGAAACTGCTTTCCTGAAGGAGTTAAAAGTTTTCTGCAATAATGCAACAAATCACTCTATGCAACAAGCAGCAGGCACATTCTGTGGCAGTTTCCCCACAAACTTCAATCTATGGGGAAAAAAAATCTTGATTTATTATATAGCATTTGGACAGTTGCGAAAGAAAATTTGCCAAAGATCAGAATAATCAGCTCTTTCACCCAAGCAGTTTTTTTATGGAAGAAAAAAAAAGCACAGAATGGGTCAGAGCAAAATAAATAAAAATTCCACACTTTTAACCAACAGAACCTTTTCCGTCATTCAGAAATATTCAGACATCCAGAATCTTTTATCATCAAAAAGACACTCTGGCCTTTAAAATTACAACTTTTTCTCATAGTTTTGTTTACTGATGGCCTTTAAACTAGTGGGTATCCCTAACTTGTGGCATCTCTTCATGCCATGTTTGTCAAACGCAGGAATTTTTAAAGCTGCGCCCTGCTATTTTTTTCCCTTGCCTTGAAACATCTCTCTTTTGCTAAGCTATCATCTGCGAATTTTGAGGACAGCAGAACACCATCTACTAGCAGCATCCACCACATGAGCCATTGTCACTAGCATCTCAAACACCAGTTGTGATCGACTTCCATTAACCATTCATAGTACACATATACAAACCTCTCTCAGAGCCTGGTAAAGGCATTAGCGTCGCATCTCTGTTCCACTTGCCTATTTAATTAGCACACAATGAAGGCCACAGAATTTCCCTGCAAAAGGTGTTGCGGACTTTGGATAAAAAGGAAAGGAGAAAAGAAGATGCTCTTAAGTGCAATCCAAAAAAATCGCTCCTTGGCTAAATGGCACTTTTAATAAAGATGTTTCCAGTGTTTGTTTATTTATCAAGAAACAGTGTTTCTCTCGGGTGTTTTGATTTTTGTTTCTGTGCGCAAGAAGGAGGGGAAAAAAGGGCTTTACTAAGCAAGTCTTTCAGTAAGACACCAGATGATGGATAGTCAAACACAGAGTCTCCTGTAAACATAGAGGGAACCAAAAGGTATGAACTGACTCATAATTGTGTCAACACAGGTCGCAGACCCTTGGTTTATTTCAGCCTTCCTGTTTTTCACAGATTTCTTTTCACACTACACTATTTTTTTTAAGACACAGACTCTTTTCAGTACACCTTAGTGGGGTGCAAAAGCACACACGTTTTTACACCAAAATGTGGGCATCTACACACACGTAGGCTGTATGGCCACAGTTACAACAGCAGCATTTTCCATCCATGGCTTAGGGCTGCATTAAGCTCAGCCGTGCCTTTCTTCGCAGCAGTCCATGCCCACTCTAAATCAAAAGGTCCATCCCATCCCTGTCTCCAGCTTTTCCATGGAGGCTCTTGGGAAGCATCCAGAAAAGAGAAGTACAACAAAACCTCAACAGACTAATCCTCCCAGTCATGCAACCCTCTAAGACTTGGTGTGACTTTTTTTTTTAACCAAAGTGGCAAGACTCTGTCTGACCAAAAGTGCTGGGGGGTGGACACACGGCAAAGAGGTCTGTGATGAGCAGAACCTACCAGTATTTGTCCTGATTGCTAAACACACTGAACTGAGGTTGTAGTCTTTTCCTCGTATAAAGTTGTTCTTCTCTGCTGGTTGCCTATTTCCATAGAGAATGGAGGAACAAGCCTCTCTGGGGTGTCTGTTTGATTCTCAAATTTGACTGGCACTGACCAGTGTGCGAAGAAGTTGTTTGGGAAGGGGCTGATGGGCAGACACACCGAGCAGCTGGATCCCCTGCAAATCAGAGAGCAGTGCAGCTGGTGGTTCAAGAAAGATGTTTCGGTCCATTCCCTCACAAAATCACCTGCGGAGACACCTTGTTGCCTGAAATCCTGAGATCCTTTTAGAGGACTTGCAGAAAATAACCAAGAAAGATGGATTAAAGTCAAGGGAGTTGTGCTTCCTCGGCAGAGACAATGAAGGAAGCAGTTTAAGGCCAGACTGCAACGACCCGTACTTGTCCCTGGATGTCCATGAGCCACACAGAGCCCAGGGCAATGGATCTGCACGCGCGACAGATCTATCCGGAGCACCTCGGATCAACCACACACGTGCAAAGAACTTAATGCTACGGACCCAGAGAGTCTGGCTCATCCAAGAGGTGTCAGATTCCCTGTATGAACAGCAACAGTTTGTCTGGGATGTTTCAACCTCAGCTAGATTAACTGAAAAATGGTAGAGCCAGCAAGAACAGATGACCTTACTCAGGCTGAGCAGTGCCTCATTCCTTGTGTAATCACATCCAGCTCAGCGGGAAAGCTACTCAATAAAAGTCATTCACAGAACAAGGATTTGGACCTTATTTCCTATTGTGTAAAAGTCATTTGCTAAAATTCCCAGTCAACAGGTAATCTTTGCAGTGAAGTCAAACCTGCCAAGAGCATCACAAGGGCTCTTGCCCTGTTAGCAATTCATTCACAAAAAAGATGCAAAACAAATTACATTTAGGACAAACTGACACCAAAAAAAATGCCAGAAACAGGATTTCAGAAAGAAAAATCATTGGTGGACCTAGTTTTTTTAAGACTACATATTTTAGGATATAATACATTTGTAGAGAAAAAACAAGAGCAAGCATTTCTTCTGGTGCCGTTTTCTCCTGTAGGAACCAAGGTTGATGGAACAATGGAGACAATTCCCTACACAAATTACAATATATTAAGTCAGATTTGCTTCCAGCAGATTCTGTACCTTCAGGAATAACAATTTTTTGTTGTCAGGGTTTGTGTGTCTGTTGAGTGGCCATAAACTGGGAAAACCTCCGCTCTTCTCTCCTGCCTCCCTCTCCTTTCTTTACCGCCTTTTAGCTCTACAGCAGAAATGAGGGAAGCAAAATTTGCTGAAGGAGACCATGAAAAGAGCTTCAAAACATTCCACCTTTTTTCTCTGCATAAACACACTGTGAATTTCGAACGTACACAGTGCCAGGGCACTGCCACTCAGACCCCAGCAGCCCGCCCAGGTTAGACAGATTTATGCTGCCCCGTTATCTCAGTTATTGCAGTTTCTTGCCTTTCATTCATTGCCAGTGGCTGGATTTTATGTCGGTGTAGTGGAGAAAAGGAGCCTCAGTTGCTGAAGTTAATCTCTCGTGGTGAGATGAGTAATAGTGGGCTTTCCAGTGGAGAATCCACAAGGAGATAGCTGCTAGCCTTGTTTGCCAAGGCAGCAGTCAAACGAATGCTGAATTTTGGCAGGTACGAGTGGGAGAAATGCCACTGCAAGCTCACTTCCAAATCTGCAGTATTTGGCCCATATCAATAAAACAAAGTGATTAAAGAAAAATTTACATGTCCTATTAAAAAATACATAAAGTATAGTTGTGGTTTGAATAGAGGATGGTACTGCTGAGCAAACTTGTCTGGCAAAGGGCAGTGGCTGCTGCTTCAAACATCATATCCACTGTATAATTAACATTAACCTTCAACCACACCAGCAACCTCTCTGCTTTCATCAGGTCTCCTTTCCTCCCTGATACAGAGCTACCTATTACAAGGGAACGCAGGATGTGATGAGGGGATTCATTTCTGAATGTCCTTTTACAGCCACATTGTTCCTGGTAGGTACGGCGTCAAAGCACTTGTCCCATAGATAAGCCAGGCACTGCCTACCGGCAGCGTCCCTCTGGATCCCACCGGAGCCCGTGCATGCACAGCAAAGGGCCCCAAGCCCTGCCCTGTGAGCGCATTACGCCAGTCCCCTGGTCTGATCACACAATGATAGAATCACAGCACGCTTTGATCCACAGCGCCGTGTTTGGAACCAGAAAATGGTGAGCTTGCACGGCGGCATCGTGGGAGGTATATGCACAGCATACCCATCTCTAAACTGGTCTCATTTAACGGGTAGTACCTTTAACGTCGCTCTGCCAAACCAGTTTCAATAGCACATTTCATTTGTGAGATACTTCCAAAGAAGGGAAAAGCTCTTACCTATTGCTCTTCGGAGATCTTCACACTGGCTAATGTGAGGGAATTTCAAGATTTCCTTCCACTTTTTGCTTTTGCCTTTGCGTTTCCCTCCACCCCCTGCAGAGAAAGAAATATCAGGATTAGATTGCTTTGGGGACTATGCCCAGCCCAGAGATTACCAGCTCAGACACAGTTCTTATGCATATCGTTAATAATTAAAGTTGAGACATTGTGGGCAGATACACAGCTCAAATGTGAGCTTGTCTGGGCTGAAAAAGACCGAGGAGGCGGCAACTGGCAGAAGATCAGCTTGCTGAAAGTTGGGAGTTCAGGCTTGTGGCCCACCAGGTCCAGTTCAGATGACAGTGCTGAACCGAGCATCTCCAGCATCACCTCTGCCCCAATTGACAGGCATTTCGCGTGAGCCAAATAATCTCGTAAAATTACAGCTCCCATCTTTTCAACCTGGATCTCCCCCTTCTGGCTTTGGGATGAGCCCTGATTTCATCCCAAAACAAGTGCTGGAAACTGAAGACCAAAATTCAAATCTTGCCATGTCCCCCCTCACATTGCCTACACCCCCAACACGGCGTTACCCCTGATGTTACACACTCTGGTCACTGCTCCTTCTACAGGAGGAGAGAAGTGGGAGAAAATTAATGTCATATCCTCTTGAGGAGAAAACCTCTTTTTGATTCTTTTTTTCCCTTCTCACTCTTCCCTAAGATTTCCTGAACTGGACTGTCCTCGAAGTGAATGACCTAGCTGGCTTCCTCCAGCTCTGGCTGAATGAGGTCCAAGACCCTCAGCCTTTCCATGCTGATGAATCTCCCTCTTCAATGTTCTTTCACAAATGCCTTGCTGCAGGCATCACTGCCATCTCTAGGTGCCCCGTTGGAGCTTGCAAGGGGAATGCTGTCTGCACTGGGCTCTGACCAGTAAAGGCAGCACTTCCAGCACACCTCGCTTTGCTCCTTGCTGGGATCGCTAGCTGACACCATGCCTACGAGGTTAGGCTCCTTCAGCCCAAGGAAGCCTAATGGAGGCTGACTTGCTGTTTGTGCTCTCCCCCACCATCTGCTAAATGGGCACTCAGATCCAAAGCAACTCAGCCTCAGAGGACATCCTTAGATTTTTCTTGCCTTCTTTTTTTCACTATCATTGAGTACTTTTTTACTCCAGCCCTCCCCTGGGTTTCTCTTTTATGCCTCCACATTTTTTATACTGCCATATCAGCATTACTGCAGAGGGCAGGAGGTGTGGTGTGGTGCTGGGGGTTTCATTCCCAGCTTGTTTGTGTGCTCGTCCTGCTCAGAGAGGCCGCGCAGCCACCAGAGAAAGAGGATCCCTCCAGACACGAAAGCCCAGGTGAAGACTGAGATTCTCTGAGTCGCCGTATTCACTGCAATTCTGTCCCTGCATACAAGATCTGATTCACTTGAGTCTATTTTACATGCACTGGCACGTAGAATGACTAATTCAGAGCTGAGTTAATTCTGTAGAGGGGCTGGTAGAGTCACAATCACAGATTGAGAGTGTGTTGGGTACTACATGATATTGCAGGCTAAATTAGGAGAGCATTGACTCAAAAGGTAGCAGACCGTTACAGAGAAAACACGAGCCTTGGAAAAAATTGTGAAGTATTGCTCTCTGTGGGGCATTTCTGATCACACCTTTGGTGCAGGAGTGCTTCTTCCGCACCTCACTTATTATGCCTTTGCTTTTGGTGAGCAGTGGTTTTGTTACTGCAGAGCTTGCCTTGAATTATTTTAAACTCCTTATTGACAGGCATTTATTGTATGTCTACACTATGCAATGCAGAGCAGAGATACCTGCACTAGCTGTAAAGGAACTAGCATGTTGAGACTATCAGGAGCACAGCTATGCTACCCTTTCCAGGAATTAGCCTCCAGCAAAGCACAGACAGCTGCGACTGCCTCCACGCTACGCTATAATCCACAATGCAGATGTACCCTTTGGGTCTATAATGCACTCTTCTTCAACCTCCCCTCTTCAGTGCACTCCAAACACTGTTGCTAAAGTCATTTCCTCTCCTGTTCCTCCAACCACAGAAAGGCTGTCTTGGTCTCTTCTTGCAGAACACAACACTTGGTCTTGCATGTTGAAGGTCTTGGGTATGCTACCAGGCACTGAGAAGCATTTTGTGGGGTGGGGTAGGCACTGTGATGGTCCAATCACTGGCTCTCCTGGAGCATGTGGCTCTGCTGTGGTCACCAGCAACTGCAGGGGTTGGATTCAGCAACCCGAAGGGTCCTCCACTGGCTTTCATCTCCCTGAAAGCCCACTCCTGCAGTCCTGCATAGTCGCTCATGCTTGCCAGGCTGCCACCTCCGCTCGCCCCTCTTCTCCTTGTCTTCCAGGGTCACCTTCCTACGTGCTCCTACCCTTACATCTCCTCCATCCGTACTTACACTACTCTGCACCTTCCCTTCGTATGCTCCTCTGGGGAATGATCCTTCCTCCAGGAATTCCCGTTTCCTTCTCTTCACCAGTCATTCTCTTTGGTTGCATTTTCTTCCCTGAGCTATTGCTTCATGTTTTTCCTCACACTCGTTTATCTTGTAAACTTTGAGCTCTATGTCTTGACGTCAAACATCCATGGGAATGAAATGAATCAAGTATATATTTGTTAGCGCTGGGGAAGGGATGGGAAGGAAGGGGAGGGCAAGGAGGGAGGGAAACAGCTGGACTGGTGTCACAGCAGAATGATACCCCTTTGAGAGCCACAGGGTTTGAATCTGGATTTCTGGATCTCTTCCTCAGGCTTCCAGCTCCTGGAGCAGCTCATCCCACCTCCACGTACAAACATGTGCCTCTCACCTCTGCCCGCTGCCTCTCCCCCTGCAGAGACCCGCTCTGCTCTTACCAAGGAATAGGCAGAGAGGGGTGCTGGCAGGGGGCTGGCAGGAGCTCCCTGCTCAAGGTAGGAGCAGGCACTGTAAGCAGGATAAGACGTATGCAGCTGCTTAGGCAGCGGTGCTTGCTAGAATAGGATTTCCAGTCACTTCTGGACAGAGGAGGTGGCAGGATTAAGCCACATGAAAGCATCCTTTAGGCTCCATCTGCTCAGCACTGGTACATCTTCACTTGATGAAGGTCTACCCCCTAGACCAAAGCACTGGAGATTTCAGAGTGCACCTGCTTCTCCAGCCAGCTTCACAGAAGTCCTCACAAAATGGTTTCACCTCTAGCAGCACCAAGCTGTGCAGAGCATTGCAAAATAGCCCTTTGCTCTAAATGACAGCTCTGAGATTTGTGCAGAGGTGAAACGATTCTGCTAAGCTGAGCCAGAATGCTTTTAAAATCCATTCGATGTAAAGTATACATTGATATATTTACATTGGGTGATGTATTTCTGACATTAAATTTCCATCAAAACCGGAGAAGGGCTCTGTGGTCCCCTGTTACAACCGTGATTGATACAGCCAGCGTGTTCTCTTCTCTTTTGTGGCCATTCTCCAAAAATAAGCAGCCTTGCCTGATGAATCATTTGCTCTTAGCTGAGCGTGAAGTAGCGTTACTGTTTTGCCTGTGACGTCTTTATGTTAAAGATTCTGATCAACTGCTTTAATCGACCTGACCTTTCCGCTCTCAGCTTTTCTTGTGGAGCCAGCAGTGTTTGCTGGCTCCAAACGTTAATTCCAGGGGGTCTGAAGGACATAATGCAGCGAGACAGCTGAGCTGCTAGCTAAATTGTCTAGCAGAGCTAAAAGGGGAGGTTTCTCTGAATAGGTCAGTAATTGTGCAGGTTGCAAAGGGAAGCTTTTCACACATTGCCTTGATTGCTGCCTTTGCACTGCCTGTGCTGGACAGGAGGGTTTGCGATCTTCAAGGCAGCTTCTCGGAGCAAGACTTGACAGACGTGCCATGTTTTGGATGTGAGTTCCATCATGTGGTGTCGGAGCGTCTGACTGCTTTAAAATCTTGGTTTGCTGACGATGACAAAAGGTGAGTTCCCAGCAACAGCATGAAATTTAAGCTCCACTCCCTTGCATTCACTTCACAACTCAGCATTTGCAAACCAGGGACTGAAGCTAATTCTCTAATGTGTCAACCAGACCTACAGGAAACAAAAGCATTTGCTCTACATCCTACCTACTGAAAAATACATGGCATATTTCATATCGTTTTGTGATGCCGGATGGCAAATCTAGCTCTGATCTCTGCATGCAAGGACACAGACATAACCAGAGGCACACATGTAAAGCATCTGCAAGCAGAAGCTACCCTTAGCATAAGATGCCTACTTTTTTTTTCGCCTCCGTTAGTCAGGATACTCTTACTCTCCTAATAGAGGAGGTAGGAAAGCACCTGCATATTGTTGCATATTGTTAAGCCAGTGAGATATTAAGTGGCTTTCCAAAATGACATGAGAAATCAGAGACAGAGCAAGGCGCTGAAGCCAAAGCCTTGAGCCTGTTAATCCTGCTAACGACAGGATCAAGCTCAGCTAATTAAAGGTATTCCATAACACAGACTGAAACACAACGACGGGTGAATTCATTTCAGCATCATGCCTGTAGCATGTTCCATTCATGCCTAACCACACAAGGTGGCTTCTAGGCACGGCTAAGCCGGCTTCATATTTTGCCCTGTTCTTGCCCAAGCTGACAAGCCTGCATCACACCCCATGCTGCCAGACCTGGCTAAGTCAGAATGGTGAAACATTCCATCGCCTGCAGCTGTATTATCTGCAACCTAGTTAATCCACAGGTAAACTATCCACAGATCACCGAAGGACAACTACAGCTTCTGTCTTCCATTTTGCAACAGTAGCTAGGCTCTCATCCAAGTCTTTCCCAAAAGGGGTACAAGAGCTCTGTATGCTCTGATTGCAAGGCCTTGATTACACAGCATGTGAAGCAGTGAAACAAACTCCAAAAAATATTAAAAGTCCAAAAGTCATGGTTAGTGTCCTATTTCCACTCAAAAGAAGTTTACATTTTTTCTCCTCTTCCTCTTGCCAGCCTTCCTTTACTCTCTGCCATCAAAGTGTGCAGCTATACAAGATATATGGAATTGCCATATTTGATTAAACGAATGTTCTGTGTAATACAGGACAGACCGCAGGCAGCTTCAGAGGAAGATCTTAGAAAGCTGTTTTGAAAGTATTTGGAAAGCAGGTACGTTCTGCCATACACTATTAATTAGATGTGGCTAACAAAACATGAAGGTATATTGCTTGCAGAAGATTTCTTCATCTTTTTGAGAATCTGTGCTACCTGAATTCAGGCTGTTCTTATGCTCCTGGTAAATGCCCTGGACTGCTGAATGCCCTTTTGCCTCATGTGGGTGCGAGTCCCCGAGATTAACCGTGTATTTGTGAAGGAAAAGAATACCAGTTTTAAACTGCTTATTTTCCTGGAGTGTCTTTTCCTAATGAGATAGAACAAATAAAATAGCCCACCATTTTCCCGTAAGAGTTTTTCATATCTAACACTTTTAGCCTGTAAGGCAAACTGTTCCACCCTTCTTAGACGTGCTTCATGTGGAAGTTCACCCAGGTTTACCATTCTTCTTTCCTGTTAGTCTCACCTATGCTCAGCTGTACTGGCAAATAAAAACAATTTGTTTTCCAAGAATGAAAGGCATGACTTCCTCTCTGCCCTTCATCCTGCCCTTCTCATCTGGCAAAGCAGAAAAAAAACCCAGAAACCCTGTTTTATCCTTACAAGATCTTAGATGATACTCCTGACTAAGCTGTGCTTAAAGCAAGCACTTACAAGACTTCAGGGAACCTCTTTGTAAATCCCCTTCTACGTCACCCCAAGGAAAAGGAGAAGAGTATGAAGGCTGCATTTTGAAAAGCAGGCAGGTGTCCACCATCCAGTGGCACGCAATGCCCCTGCAAACCAGTCTTCAGAGGCTCTCGTTTACAACATACAGCAAAAAGTCCACAACATGCCCTCAACAGAGAATGGCGTTACATAGCTCCTCTTACCTACGCGAACCTGTCTTTATCTCCTGCAGCCTTTTCTGATGAACTTGACTCTCTGAATAGTCACAGACCAGGAGAACGGTTTTGTGCCCACCTTCCCTGCTGGCACGGCATGTTTGCCCATAAATCATCTGCACGTTGCTACAAATACATAAACCTGACAACCACTGTGTAAAACATCCCATTGCTTTTTGGAAATGAACAGCAGATGTATTTCATGTTTAAGCCTTCAGAACCACAGAGATGGGAATTTCACCGGCAAAAATGTAAGCTTCTCCCCAACAGCGTCAGGCTGGCTTTGCAATCTGGTTACTAGAGGACCAGAGGGTAAAACATATTGTATACAACTGGTATTTAAGTCCTCTTAATGTTGGCTTATAGAAGTCACTCTTCATAAACAAATACTTATTCCAGGAATATCTACCTATTATTTAAATAAGAGGTCACGTAGTACTGTAAATACTGAGGAGTGGCTGAAACATGACTTTAATAACACATTTTATATGTTAATCTTAATGTGTATGTTAACAATATGCTTTAAGAACATCCACTCCCCTGAAGGGATGGAGGAAGCTAAGGGATTAGGCTTTGAAGACTGATGCTCAGGGCTTGTCTATTATATGTCAAGGCCATTTTGGTACTACCCTAGGAATATAAAGAAGTCTTTCCATAAGCTATCTTTATGCCCAGTCAGAGCACATTGAAGGGATCTTAACTAAACTGAAAAATACGCATTTAATTTTTTCTGTTGGCTTCCAGTGGGCATCGTAGGTTGTGGCACTCTCCGTACAAGTCTGCCTACATCCTTCACTGGGTATTTTTAATGTACATTGGAGATTATTTCAACAAATTGTCTTTGGGTTTTGTGGGCCAGTTCACACATGCTGGGTGTACGTTTCGCTGCTGTGCATGTTAACAGGGAGTTGTTTGGTGATGTGATTTCCCTGGATGCAGTTTAATTTTCCCTTGCCAAGGCAACTTTAGTTTGTCTATTATGACGTCTCTCTCTTTTAGGCCTTCTATTTTAGCTGTGTTCTGTTTATCTGCAGCTGATGAATGAGCAGAAAGAGATCACTGGCTTTTATGGCACTAACAAAAATAATCCCGAAGATACAAAGTATACTGAAGATTTACAATCTATGAAAAAACAAACCAACAGTAAATCTTATACAAATAAAACCAGCTATCATTTAAAATAGTAAAATTAAGCACAGCCCAAAATTTTAACTTCTGATCCTTGACCTCAAAGTAAACTAGGCTACTGGCACAAATCCAGGCAATTTAGCTGTGTTTGGAATGCGTTACCATGTATTGGATGGTTCAACAGGCTGTTGAGATAAACTGAGTAGATGGCTTCAAACTGAAAGGTGCCTGGATAGTATTTGACATTGCAGTTGGCAACAAAAGTGGAAGAGACAATGCAACAAGTGAACCTGGAGTCACTGTGCTCCTTTGGAAGCTGTTTCTGGACCTGTAAGGTCTCTTGGAGGAACATGCAGAGGCTATGATGTCAAAACCTAGGGAGTATTAAGAGATTTCATCCATCAGCAATGTAGGTAGCAGAAAACATTTGTCTAGCACTTCAGTACTGATGACTACTATGAGAGACGAGAGCCCAACCTTTTGAACAGAGCTGTTGAGACTAAAGGTTATCACCCTGCTACAAATGGTAAACATCTCAGTGAAGTTTTCCTCTAAACTGGAGCCGAGAGTCAAATTTCTAGAAAATTCTGACTTAAAGACATTAAACTATTTCATTTTGATAACATTTGAGTCATCTCAGTTCTCTAACGTCAAAACATTATCATAGAACATATCAAATAGAGTATTAAGATACATTATATCATTGGAACAAAATGGGTACAGTAAATTGACATTTTTTACTTTGTTAAAATGATGTTTCTATATTGTCAAAAAGAAGCTAGAAAAAGCAAATCCTTTTTTCTTTTAAGTAGATGCTTTCCTGCAAACCCTTTCATTTTTGACAAAACTTCATTCTCAGAAAGGAAGATTCTTTTGTCAGAAATGTTCTCAACCATCACATTTCCAAGCACACAAGAATGAAAGACAGAACGTGGCCTCCGCATATCTGAACGTTCAAGCGAATCTAAATTCCCACATTCCTTACCAATTCCCCTAAGTTAATTTGCACAGCTGTAATTTACATTGACTGTAGGAGACCTGCTCCCCATTCTTCCAAAGAAAGAATGCAAATCCCTGCTCCAGAAATCCTGCTTGACTAGGGCCTGATAACATCTTTCCAGGAAGGAACTCCTCTTTAAGCAATGGCTTTTTAAACTTATGACCTGGTCTATATAATTATTACCCTGTTTTAGCAACACGTATGCAAGCTGCTAACCAATGCCTCCATGTACGCAAGCTGCTAACCAATGCTTCCAAACCCAAACCTGCAAACGCAACTCATCGCCCACATATAGTCCATGTATTGCCCATTGCCCACCTAGATTGCCCAGGAGCATGTGTAGCGCTCCCGGATTCAGTGGCGTTCCTCAGGCAACCCAAGTGTTCCAAGGGCTGGGCCCGAAAGCCAAAATACCTTGAAGGGCCTTGTGGGTCCTAGTTAGACACTGAGAGAAATGACTAGAAGTCTAGGAAGACTCTGCCGATTTGCTGCCCCACGTTGTGTGATGCTGATGCTCAGCGACACAACGGCACAATGGGCAGCACGAGATGGGCAGAAGGAACACACAAGGACACCTGGCCCTGGTACAGGCAAATGCATGAGACTCTGCTCTTCTGAAAACTCTGGAGCCAGTTCTAGATGGAGAACATGCAAAAACCCAGCCCTGAGCAGGGAACGATGCGGGTTCTGTCTGTCCCTGTCAAAGAGCTGTGTGGGCTTTTTCTCCTGCAAATAGTTCTGCAGTCTCTAAAAAAAGAACTTAGCCTCTGTGTTCCTGGCATTTGAGTTTTATAAGGAGTATTTCTGAACTGTGGGGAGGAGATCCAGCTGGATGAGAGGTGAGAATTCAAGTGTGTTCCTATCAACAGTCTGTAGCCAAGTTCTGAGAATTATGTTCTTTTCTGGTTTTTTGCCTTCACCTATATAAACTTACCAACAGGGCTAAGGAAAATAATTTTAGTAAACATCATGAAAAATTAATGATTTGAGACAGGCTGTTTTGTTAGGCCTGGCTGATGTATTAGTTCCACCTAATTGGTGGAATCGGCAAAGCTTTGAGATGCTCTGATAAGAACCCAGAAATCCAGATGTGTTTTGCTTTCCATACACAAATAACAGCACACTCCTTCAGTTTACATGGTTTCTGTCTGAGTCAGGAAAGCAGCCACCAGAAAAGCAAGCAAGAAACAGCGTAGAGTCTCCATGAAGGAGGCAGAAAAGCAAGTCCCTCAAGTATCTAGGTAGTCCACCTGAGCATTCAGCCCTTCTCTCTGGCAGGCAGATGGGCAGACCCCAGACGTGTAGAGATGCAACACAGAGGTCTCAGCTACACAGAGCCTGATGCGAAGGGACTCTGCAGCCCCTTTGTGCTGCCTCTGTGTGCAAATACTCTACCGAATCGCTCCCACATTTAATCCCACCAGAGATACTGGCCCAGCAAAGGTGCTGATGCGGACGCTTGAGTAGAAGGGCACTGAGGAGGTGTTATAAGGTCCCCAGTACGTTTTTATCTTGTGGTGTTTCTGTATATTTGCAGTGGTCTTGAGGACCATTAAATCAGTCTTACAGGCCAGGGAGATAGCCCAACAGCCATAAGAAGTGTCCTTCAGTGACGCCTGGCTGATTCACCCTCCATCTTTCAACAATTTTCAGACAGTTGATGTAAACAAGCTAAAATTTGTGAAAACTAGGCTGGGAACCTCCTGAGAACATGTCTATGGGCTGTAGTGCCAGAATCATTTCAGAGGAACATCTCTTCTGTAATACTTCAGCCCTTTTGCTTCGAGTCAGCCAGGAAGAAAAGTCCAACATCACAAAGTGTCTCAGATTGAGTCACCTTCTGTTTGGGATCAGGGTCAGCCACATCTTTCTTTACCACAACAGCAGATTTTTTATAGAGCCTGTCCATCTTCCCGGCTCTCCTTAGTCAAATAACATGTCAGCTTCTCAGCTATAGGCACAAGCATAAAGCATAAATTAAATCCTAGATATATGACAAACTGACTCCGTAGAGGAAACGTGGAGAGGGGAATGAAACCACCCTGAAATGCCTGGTTGCAGCGAGCATTTGCCAGTTGCAGTGACTGGCTGGCAGAGAGGAAAACGTGCTGGCACACACTTGGGCTTTGGAGGAAAGAGGTACTATGTGGATGGCAGGGCAAGGGAGGAACGGGGTGCACAGGGCTGATGCAAATCGACATCGTCAGCTTTGAGGTAGACTTCCCTCTTACTTAGCTACAAAGCCTGGCTTTGGCCTCATCATCTTTTCCAGCAACAAGGTACCAACAGCTCCTTTCTGCAGATCTCGCTGTCACACCCTGCTAAATCACCCCCAAAATCACAGAAAACATTATCCTCAAAAATCACCAACAGCCCGAGACATGATGGTAACACAATTGTATGCGTCAGCACTTAGGATCATTATTGTGAAAGGTTACAGAAGGGATTGAGGTTAATGGAGGTAATCTGTGATTATCTGATGTAACAGATTGCTCTGCCAGTGACTCATTCCTTCTGCCACAATATATTGCGGGTTGCAGCTGCAAATAGCGAGCAGGATGGAGCCGGCTCCCAAGCTGAGACTGTTCCTGTTGTTTGGAGAAACCCCTATAAGAGAGGGTGCCAAGCCATTGCAGGCGTGTGAAAGCTCGGCAGAGCTTTACTGAGGGGAGTGGGTCGTAGCGGTGTACTACAGCCACCCATTCATGGGTGTTACTATAGCTACCAGTTGAAGGACTCAACAGGAAAAGCAGAAATAGAAAGAGAAAATTAGGAGGTAGAAGACAAAAAAGAGGAAACTTGTCATAAAGCAAAGGCAGAGGGTTCCTCTGATTAGCTAATGAAGAGCTTCAAACGCAGCGACTGAAAAATGAGGCTTGAAGGCTTCATGGCGTAAGCGTCAGATGATGCAAGCAGCTGGCCCGCTCTCCTCTTGCCTCTCCCACCCACCCAGCCCGGGAGCTGGCAGTGGTAAGCACCATCTTAACAAACACAAAACAGCAGCTTTGTGCCAGGGATGGATTAACTATTTCCTCATTGCTCACAGAGTCCTGCACCTCCACTTGCTCTCCCAGCAGCCCTGGGGCCAGACTTAAAACAAGGTGTGGTACTGATTTGGGCCAACAGCCTCCTGGGAGCAGCGTGGAAACAGGCAAACCATGATCCTACCACCAGGGACTTCAGCAAAGAGCAAAACCTAGGTACTGTCACAGCCTGGAAGACGAAGGAAGGAGAAGAAAACATCACCATGCAGCGATCCCACACCACCCACGTCTACCGGTGTGAAGACCCTGACTCTGGTTCAGAGTGGTGCCGGATGCCCAAGCTAGCCCAATACACCAAAAGCAGCTGCAGCCAGGGACAGGCACTTCTAATATGTACATAAATCTAAATAAGTGTATAATTCCCACTCACATGCTTTCCTGACAGCCAGCTGTTCCCTTTGCTTGCTGTTATCCTCGCTCGGAGATTAATGTCACTGTCTGGGACAGCTTATTAGCAATTTTTATTACAAAGCATATACATTTGACGGGTGGTGGGCAAAAGCTAAGCCTTTGAGTAAATAAAATACTAGGGCAGCTCTTGGGGAATGACAGAGAACAGATATCTGTGGGGTCTTTACCCTGGCTCTGAAAGCCAATAATGGCACGAGGTCAGAGATCACCGGCTTAATTGTCGGACGAATTAATGGTGACGAACGTCTGTTTCCCCTCTTGTTAAAACTGCCACCAGATATTTCAGAGAAAGCAGAAGGGCACTTGGCCACAAAGGAATGTTTTGATGGCTGAAGCTGAGATTGTTGCCAGCCCCAGCCCATCAGAGCAGCGTGGGTCAGACGAAGTCATTGTAGGAAACCGCTGCTGACTCCAGCACAAAACAGAACCTTTTGGGCCCAGTCGAGCAGCCACGGGTTATCCTGATCACTTTGGGAAGAAAGATTGTTTACTTATATTTTAAAAAAATATCTGATCCAGAGCTTTGAATATAACAAGTGTAAAAAAAATTTAAACTGGAGGAGTGTGAGTTGCATCAAAACAATCAGTCAGAGCGTGTTTCTTCCTGTTTTGAAGAAAAATTGAGAGCAACAGGAAAAAACAAAACAAAACATGTAATAAAACCCAAAATTTTTCTTTACATTTTCCCTCTCCAGAAAAAGTTCTTCTTTCCCTGTTCTGTATAACCCCTGTTCAGCAATGTATCTTTGTGTGGAAAGTGTCGTTGTGGGAGGAATAGCGAAACCAGGAAATACTAGGGGACCACTTTTATCCAGTTAGTGACATTTTGTGAAGCTGGCTGACACTTTTCGATTGCAGCAACTTCTTCCACAGTTAAGAATGAGGTCTACTTAGTTACTTTCTTCTTGTTGCTCAATCGCATTTCAATTCAGATTGTCGTGCGGAGTTGCAGGAACCAGGATGAAAGCTTCCCTTTGTTTTAAGGCAGTTCTATTAGTTCTGAGCTGTTGTGAAGCAGATTGAAGGGCACATCTTTCCTTTTCTTCTGAGTATACATGAACCCCTCTGGTGTTTAATTTAAGCTACATAAACAAGGAACAAGCACTTTCTGAATTTTAAAAAATACAGTATCACCCTACCAGTCAGTTTCTGAGATCTATAAAGTGACTTCTTACGTCATAAGTCATTCCACTGATTATGGTACATGCTGATACCTTTAATTAACAGCAGTAATACGTAACACTGTCAACAAGGATGTGTAACATTGAATTAGGTGACTAAAGCCTAAATATTCTTTCAGCAGTGTATTTCCACAGAGGTCACGTCGACCAGGGAACAGCCATGCTGGTTTTCAAGTAAATCTATGTGCTCAGTCTCTGACTGAGCTAATTATAATGGTGCCTTTCGTATTGCTGTCTGTAAGTGTCTGCCAGCATGTCCCTAACAAACCACCAGGTTCATGTTTTTCTAGCCCAGATGGGAAAGTCTGATTATCAGGTCAGAGTCAATTCTAGCTCTAAGGCTGGTGTACCTACATCCCATGTGAACCCGGCTTGCTGAGCTTCAATTAACAATGGAGAAGTTAGTGGCAAGCGCTCACTGAACTGTAGATTTGCTTGCTTCTCGCTTCTGTCGCTCACTAATGCCCAAGGGAGGAAGGCTGCTGGGTCGATGGGGATAAACGCTCTCCCCGAAGACTTAACATGGTCCTAAAGGGCTAAGGGAGACATCAGGCTCAGCAGTTCCAGTCTGCCTGACAGGCTGCTGCACAATTCCTGGTGTGAGAGTGGTCTGACCCGCACGGAGGTTCCTGCTGGAGAGCTGGCTGCCCATGAGCCCTGGGGCCCATGTCCTACCGGCCGAGCAAAATTATCAGTGGGGCTTTTGCAAGCACAGCCTGTAAGCTGCTGCTTCGGGGAGGGCAGCAGTCCGGGTGCAGCCCACGCCAGCTGTGACAGTGCGGGCAGTGCAGGGCAGAGCACCACGGCAGTGCTAGGGGCACGACCAGGTATGGGGCCGCTCGCACAGAGCGTGATTCTGATAAGTGAGGTATACATACCGCTTGTGTGGCATCAAGAAACACTCTAGAGCTGAACAGACCTTCAGGGAAGACAAGTGTCTGCTGCAAGAAACATTTTCTGTTCAGGTGTTTTATAAAATCTGTCTTTTTGGGTTGTTATTGTCATTCCTTTCAGGGTGTCAGGGCAGAGAAAGGAAATTCAGCTATTGCTTTAGATGGTATGCTGGTTTTTAAACTCATGAGAGCAAAACCCCAAGCAATTACAGAGAAGATCCAAGCCTCTCTATCTCCTCCAACTCCCCCAGTGACGCAACACGCTCTGCACTGTGCAAAGGAAGGCAGCAGCAAACACTGATCTTCGTGTCTAAGCATCTAAGCCCAAGTGGCACACACGGTATTTTAGCACCTCTTGGGACCGCTCTAGGAGATAATGTAATTAATATTATTTTGGTGATGGCTATTTATCACATCCCACTGGGAAACTGCAATTTGTGCTTATGGAACTTGAACCCAATTAATACTCACTTCCTACCAGTTTCAGGTGTCTCCTAATTTAAAGCTACGTTTACAGACAAAACAGGTCAGTAACCCTTCCCAGTGAGCCAAACAGTATCTTAATCGCTTGTGTTTAATAGGAAACAAATGACTGAGCACTGATAAAGTTTGCCATTATGCTTTTGAGGAAAAGAAAAGTGACTACAGAACAATCTGATAACAAGAGAATTTTCTTCCTGTGTAACTCGATATTTATAAACCTTCCCACTAAGGGGGCAAAAGGAAATAATTTCAGCTCGCTGAAGCTAAGGTTCTGAATTACGTTTTAAAATTACAACAAAAGCAGGACCCCAGCTGAAAACAGCGCTTATGGGCAAGACACGCAGAAACAAGAGGAGGCAGGCAGGCTCGAGTGCAGGCTGCCCTGCGCTGCTGGGGCTGGGGCTCGCCAGCCGCCGGCACGGATGCACTGCACCTCGCACGGCACGCACCTGCACTCAGCCTCTCCCACGGCAACAGGGGACATGGGTGGAAGGTGGAAGCGGGACTGTCCTAGTCGTGCTTTCTGCCTTCGATGGAATGGCTGGATTTAATAGCCTCCCTCTGTCTCCAGTAAACACACAAGTGGCTCATATTCATGAAGACACGGGATTTTTTTTCAAGACAAGAGCTAGACTTTCAGCCTTACCATACTAGGAATTTCAGTTATTTTCCATACTTTTGTTTCTTTAATCTTCTTGAAACACAGGCAATGATTGCCCTACAGCCTGACAAGTGTCTCAAGAGCAGAACTAGATCTCAACCATAACAGCCTCGAGTCCAGCTACGTCAAGCACCTACTACTCCAGCTGACTTCATTGGGAGCCACACATGCCAGCAAGCCCTTAAACAAGCCCCTTGAGAGAGGGAGAGATAAGGATCCTAACCAAGGAGGCCCCTCTGCACAAAACTGTAAGTGCAGATGTTTCTGGAATAAGTGCTGGTTTCTAAGGCTTCTTGGTATGGAAGATTTCCATGGGAGAATAACGTGGGAGATGTGGAAGAGTGCTTACAGTGATATTAAAAATAAGCATAAATTATTTGTATTTTATCCCTAAAAAGACAATGTTCTCAATTATTAAAAAATGCAATGTGTATCTCCCAGAAGGAGAGAAGCACAGACACGGGAAAAAAGTAGAAGGTGATGCATCTACCTTGTTTTACATTTTCCATGCTAGTAAATGCCAAAGCGGTTTGTACTTTGCTGCCTTGGCTCCAGGTATCAAGTAAAATATTTCTGAGTTGCTTTTAAAGTATATTAATAAAAATAATAAAACTAATACAGCCCTTGGTTTTTCAGCAATGCCCTCTACTTAAGGACCCAAGAACATTTTGCAAAGAAAAATAGCAAAAGCTTTGCTAGCTTAAAGATGAATTTTTCCCCTCACTTAAATTAGCATGACTTTTACAGTCCTGTTGAGATGCTCCACATGTACAACTGGGAAAAGAAATTATCACAGACAGTTTCAATGCACAACTTTAATCAGCAAAAAAAAGCAAAATAAACCCAGAATCATTCCTCTTGAAAAGTTTTCCAGTTGACATTGTGAGAGGACTTGAGATGACTAGGATTGCCAGATGCTAGAGGGAAAAGGATTCTTTATTTTCTACTTTGGAGTAGAAAAATATTTGTTTTCTACTTTTTCTACTCTATATTTATTTTCTACTTTTCTTTTGAGCAGCCCAGCTTTGTAGAGAAAAAGCACAGGGTTTTGTGTGTGCCGTGCACATGCAGGCATGGCGTAGACCCCTTCCATCAACTCTGAGCTGTTGGTCACTTGTCAGTGGGGTTGCAAACCACCTTCCTACTGCCGGGAGGAGAACAAGCAGCTGGAGAGAGCAAAAAGACCTGCTGAGAAAAAAGGCTGACATTTACCCTTTACCAGACACCAGAGAATCCAATGGTGCCGATGTTTCATTACTTCCACTGCTCTCAGGACAACTTGTTTAGCATTTGCTTTTTTTGCAATGCCTGGAGGCCAACAAATTCAGGACTCCTTTTTACAAGGCAACGCACGAACAGAGATCCCATCCCCAAAGAGTTTCCAGCTCATGGTACAGCAGCCAGCAGCACTCCCCATGACATCCTGGGCCCGTTGCTGTCGCTGGGATGCTGCCTTTGCTTTCAGCAAGGGCTAGGATTTCATCCCCTGTGACCCCAGAAGGTCACAGTTCTCCTACTCACCAACACAACTGCTTTCTGAGGAAGAGCTATGGGGTGGTATTACTGAAAAACCATTAAAAGTTGCCAGGAAAAATCAAGGACTGTAAATGCACTGTTGTCCAGAGCTGACTACATCTCAAATAGATCTAATAAAAACATGAAGATGGAAAGGACATTGAAGAGTAGGGGCGAGTCAGACCGGTTGTTTTCCTTCACATTCACCCCGCCATCTCTTGCCTTTCTGTCTTCCCCAGTTCTGTCCGTCTCTATCCTATCTAGCATTAATCACTTGCTTCTGTTTTCCAGGTTTGTCCTCTTTTCACCTCAAAACACTTGTTGACTATCAACATCCACCAGCCTTTGATGCCACCTCCTGTCTCTGACCTGTTGGAAGCTGAACTGCTACCCCTCCACATCCTTCCGACTCTTCAAAGCAGCCCTAGGAATAAGGGCCTGGAACCTGTTGCTCTTCTCTTCCCTCATTTCAGGGAAATGCCTCTAGGAGTGGACTGCAAAGACCTGCTCCCTCTCACTTCCCTCTCTAGTCCACGAACCCGAAGTTCTCTTCTGCATACTCACACACCTTCAGCAAGCAGGAAACCCTCACTACCAGCACCACCAGCCTGATGTCTAGGACATCAAGGCCTCCCATTAGGGTGAGGCAATGCCTGAAATTTCCTGCATGCAGCAGGCTCCAACAACTAGGATACATAAGTACGGGGGTTTTGGAAACACTTCCTGGCCTGTATTAAACACTGCCTGCACCAAGTTGTGGCTAAGCCCTATATGGACCTGGTGTAGGCCAAAATTCTGCCAAAAAATGCCCTAACAATAAACTGTGTGGAAAACTGTGTGCCAGCGCTCAACACTTCTGCCACAGCCATGCCTAGTTCACCGAGACAGATATCTTCTGTGGTATAAAGAAATCCCTCGTTGGTTGACCTGATCGTGGCCAAATTTTCACCATAAGCTGCCACCAGGAATTGGCTTTGGCCAGAACCTCCAGCTCAGGTCGATGAACTCGGTCGTATTTGGATGTCTTTCACCCAGTGCTGACACAGGCTGCATCCGTCTCTGAAGAATAAAATGGAAGGGATGCACCCTGGCATTTGAAATCACTGGCCACAGGCCTGTTCATGCTCTTCAAGAGCTCACTGAGACAACTGAATAGAAAGAATTCATGGCAATTTCTTCCCACAAAAAAAAGCCAAGAATAGGACTTGAGCCTTGTCCTGAAATCCAAGAGAGATACAACAGCAGATGTCTTTCATCTATATGACCTTTTCCACTAAGACAAAAGGGAGACAGGATATTAAATCACAGTTCAAGATTTTTATGACTCTTGGCAAGCATTTATTTTTTATGGGTTTGCTTGTTTTGGGACTTTGTTTTTAGGCGAAGGAGTGTTATTTTCTGTGCTTTTCATGGAACCTCAGCTGAAATACTGTAAAAATGTCTGAGACAAATTTCTTTTGGGTGATTTGCACATTTTCAAAGTCACAAGCTGACTCCCCTTCCAACTCGCATTGCTCAAACCAGTGTGTATAAACCGGGACAACCATGTGACATGAAGACAGCTATTCATTTCTCACTAAGTCGTGGAAAACCTTGATGGCACGTGCAGTTACTTTAGGGAGACAGCAAGTCCTTTAACCGGCAGATCTAGATCACGAAACATGCTTAGAGGCTGTAGCATGTCTGATGCAAACCCCTCATTGACTAGGGTGAAGAACACGCAGTGACAGCAGGACACAGCACAAGGAATGTGGGAGAAAGCGCAGATTAACTGCCTTTGTCTCCTTAATGTGTTTATCCTCTTCACTAGAGGAGAGCTCTCCCTAGCATGCTCAGTTTACCTTACAGATGACTAAGCAGATGGGAGGACAGGGATGCTAGCAGGAAAGATAATCCAGAGGAAAGAACATTAACCTCAGACCCAGGGAAGATGAGTTTTAATTCTTTCTTCTAGCACAGACTCCTCATGTGATTTTAGGCACAAAGTTAGGCTATGTAAATACCTTGTGAAACTAAGGGCTCCACCTCGTGATCCCAGATGGACCCAGGTGAGATGGCTGAAGTGGATACGGGTCTGCTCACCCAGCCCCTCTGCCAGGGGCTATCACCCTTGAGGAGCACAAGATTTCACGGGCTGCGCTCCTAATTCTCAGCTGCTGGAATTCACATTAGCACACCAGGCTATAAATCGTGACTGCAGGTAAATATCCTAGCTAAACCTACCTAAGATCTCAGGTCAGAGCCCTTCATCTTGCTCTCAGTCAGATCCCAGCACATAACATGAACCGAGAGAGTTTCCTAAGCCTCCCTCTTATATTGATGGGTGTAAATATGTTAAAGACAGGGAAGCCCTAAAACCAGATGGAAATTTTCAGTGGAACATTCTTCCCTCAGCAAATACCAATCAGTGATAAATAAATGTCTCACAGATGTGTCAATTCTGGTAATATTTTTTTTTTAAAAAGAAGAAAATGTAAAAGGTTTTCAATAAGGTTAAAATAGACTGTTTTAACTTTTGATTCCAAACTATTTTTCACCCCTTTTAAAATACTGCATTATATCATACTGAATAAAAATGCTGATATCATTTGTTACCAAATGAAGCATATAGGCTGAGTTCAAACAATCTTTTCTCAGATTTATTCTTCACAGCAAATTAGAATTGTTTGCATTCCTTTTGTCTTAGAATAGAACTGTGTTTTCTTGAAATCTGGGAAGAGAAACAAACAAACAAGCAAAACCCCAAAACAAGACAACAGCAAAACTTTTGGCCCTCAAAACGTCCCCAAGGCCCTCAGCTCTCGCAATCGTGAGGGCAGGTGAGGACAGGCTGGAACTCCGCGTGTTCTTTGTGAGTGACTAAAACACGACATGGGCCAAATACAACCACATGATCCTTCCAAAACGAGAACACATATGGCTGAGCATTTCTGAAAAGTCAAAATCTGCTCACACCGAAATCAATGGGCGTTTTACTCTTGACTTCTGTGGAAGCAGGGTTAAGTTAACACTGGATAAGACGGGAAAATCCCAATCGGAGATCAAGCACAGTGTTCCCCCTAAGGATTATTCATAAAGTGTGTGCAGACGTCATGAGAAAACAGAAGGTGCTACAGAGCTGTTATTTTTAAGCTGAGGGTGAGAAAATAGGCAGTGAAGCGTAGAGCATAACTTCGTATGTTGCTTTGTCACCATTCTTGTAAGGAATCATAGGGAAATAGTTTTAAAGAGAAAAAATTCACAGTTATCTCTTTCTTCAGTTCAGAATAGACTTATTTTGTAACTTTATGTGAATTTTTACAGGTTTTTTTTTCTGAAACTATTTCGTTCTGAATACTCTTTTTCTAAGACCCATCCAATTTTCAGAACCTCCAAAAATGCCCAAGAATACTTCTTTAGACTACCTAGAAGACGTCAGAAAATATGTTCTCCGGTCCCCCATGTTGTACAGAATTTAAAGCAGGTCCCAGCTGCCTGCAATGCTTTTGCAGAGCTGGATACTGCATCTACCTCCTTTGGCAAAGACCAATCAATTTAGAAAAGCTCAGGCAGACACTGAAGTGGATCACGGGGAGCATCTGTGCACAAAGACATAGACCGGTTCTAATCATCAGCATCGCAGGACTGTAATCCTCAAATCCAGGCACGAGCAATTATCAGTATAAGAGCATAATTTATTCCTTGTAGTCAGGCACAAGACGGATATCCCATTGGGCACCAGTTAGATTGTTATACTCGTTTCTGAAGGCTTAGCAAGACCACTTATCATGTATGAAACAATACTAATAGGAGGCAGCCTGAGCCATCAGAGGAGTTTAATAAAGGGCTTGACTAAAGTTAGAAATGTGCTCTCATTACGCATGGGGTTGAAAATGCTGGCATGTAAATGAAAGTAGAGCAGTTTCTAGGACTTCTAATACTAAAACCTTCACATGCTTCAAATCTCTCACCCGACATATAAAATCTCATGCATGCAAACTTTTGGACTATGTCACTTATTTCACCAATGAAAAGAAAACACAAACAACAAAAATGTAGGATTTCAACACAAGCACCTTAGATTAATATTTAGTTTAACTGACGGCACTCAGGGGTAGTCCTGTCTCAATTATTCTTTGTAACTCCCGCGACCCACCTGTCTGGCAATTAACAGGGGAAAAAACCCAGAAGTGTGCATCTATATCTCACACTCGGAATTATAGCCACCATTTCAAGAAATGCACCGGCAGATTACAGTTTGTAAGCAACAGAGCCTGATCCAATAGCCGGGACCTTCATTTGCTCTCCGCCTGGGGTGACGTTCTCCAAGCACCATCCCTTCCTTCCCTGTTGCTGCTTTTCCCATCCCCATACTGACCAGCCTCACCTGCCTGATTTCTGAGGCCAGACAAAAGCGGGCACTCAGCGTGGCTTGGCTGAGGTGTAAAATATATCAGAAATTAATTTGGTTTTGCTGAGCCCAGCAGTCCCAAGTGCAACTGCAACACCCGCGATCAGGGCTTGCAGAGAACACACATCGTTACAGCTTCACCCTTGGGCATTCACCAAAGGAGAGATTTGTTTTTCTAATTGGCTCAATATTTTGAGAAGGTAAATGGTGAATAATAACAGCCTCGGCAGCAGCCTGAGACAGGATGAAAGCAACACAAACTACCCGTTTACGCTCTAGGCTTCGTGGCGTGAGCCACACGCTGATTGACTTCCAGCCCCAGGAGGAAACTGTCCTGCAGAAGACATCCTCCCTCGCCGTGCCGCGGGGAGCACCCAGGGACACCTCTTTTGGCTTTGGTCACCTCGTTTGGCTTTTGGCCTCAGCTAACCGTAGTATATTTGTGTACAACTACAAACCTCATTCGCAGAGCGATAAGTTTCCTGCAGAGTTAGGAACTCGCTTCCTTTATTGCGAAGAAGCAATGAATAGTTCTTTGAGGTGAATGGCAATATTTCATTTGCATGAGCTGGATGCTGTTCCATAGTTTATGCTAGATAAAGCGTTAACTTCTGCAAAGCGCTTCCTCAGCAAAAGCAGCTTTATAAATGGAATTTTATAACAACAACAAATCTAATATTTTTTTCAGAGCTTCTTCAGCCTATATACTTGGTCCTCTCAAATATATGGAAAAAAAATCTAAGTAGAAACATCCATTGTTAAGTTAAATACAATTGGTCACACTTAACCTCTGATAATTTAACCACGCAGAGTACCTTTTACTCATAAAAGCTGCCGTAAATGTAATAGAGTCTATAAATACCACCGAGGCCACCGATGGCTGAGCTGCGGAGTTTGACCTCTGCGTTTCTGATTTAAACGCCCTGGGTTATGAGCACAGCGAGCCGCAGCCATTGACTGCTGTTCGGGTTCAGCGCTGGCAGATGTCCCTGTCCAGCTCTGTAAGGGGAGATGAATGAAAAGCCTCCTCACCATTCATGGCTGCCAAGCAGCACATTTTTAAATGCAGCTGAGAGTCACATCCTTCTACAGCCTGCGGATACAGCTCCAAATACCTCCCCTGCAAGCAATCTACCTTTTTTATTTTTCTACGCATGCCGTTGTTTCAAGTCTTTCTGCTTTTATGCAAAAGCGCAGAGCCTTCTCGCCTCAATGCCAGGGACATCATTCTCCTGTTTGCAGGGCGGAGGGTGACCTCAGCCTCCTGCTCTCCCCGAAAGAGCGTATCTTCCATTGACGTCAAGGGCTCTGCGCACGGAGGGAGGGAGGGAGATAAGCATTATTGGAGGCAAGATCTGCTCCGTGAATGAGAATGGAGAATTCTGCTGTAGGAATTTACAAGCCTCTCGCAGCCCCCTCTCTTGATTAAAACCGGCGGGATTATTACACAAATTCAGCTGCTGAGTCCTGGCTATCGGCAAGCTGCCTCACGCAGGGCGCTCTGCTGTTAACCCACCCTGACTGTTTGGGCAAGACAAAAAACACCATTATCTGAAAAAAGCAGGTCAGACGTAAAAAGGGTTGTGTCGGAGGGGAGTCGCTGACAGCTCTCTCACACCTGTGAGCTCTGACGAGCTCTTAGAAAACCTGCATCCCGCTCGTGGTGCAGATTTTAAGCAGTATGGACCCGTGGGTTAAATTAGAGGGGCTTTATACCCAGTCTTAACCATTGCTTTACTGAGAAAAAAAAAATGGGCTTGTGTATGGGGCTCAGCGCAGTGCTGCAGATGAGCTGGCGTGAGCCAGTAACCTAAGCACGTAGTGCAGCACGGTGCAGAGCAGGCACGCTGCGAGGGCTCCCCGGGAGCGGAGCTGCATTAAGAGCCCCCTCTAATTAGCCCGGGCACAATGCCACCCCGACGTGGCACTGCTGTTCATATGGCTGCAGCAAACCTACTCCGAGAGGGGTCAGCGATCTTTGCAGAGTGCTCCGTGTGCAGACGTGCCCAGAGTCAGCAAAGCAACAACAGCCTCACCTCCCCGCATGTTCCCCTCTGCAGTGGAGTTTCTGAGCCTCGCTTTGTCTGCTCCTTGTTCTTCTGGGACCCAAGAACTGCGAGGCAACCTTGAGTTGCCCAGTGTAGACATACCCCAGCACCCTCAGAAAAGCACCCAGAGAATACAGCACGCTGCACGAACACCAGTCTTTGAGAAAAGCTGCTTATTACAAATACCATTACAGCAACCACAGACCAAAAGCACGATCTGATTCCACTGTGGTGTGCATCTAACCAAGATTATCTAAAGTTATGTTTGTGTGTGAGCTTTCCCATACCCTCACATACAATGCTGTTTCACACTTACTTTTGTGCTGCTGTGAACACAAAGGTTGGGTATGCTTTATCTTTATCATGTGCCACCCTTACAGGCGTTGTAGCTGTAAAGTAATCATGGCTGCACATTACCAGTGAGTTTTGGTCGCAAGCAAGAGACAACACAGTTTTGAAAAGATGCATGTATAATAGCTAAATGCCAGTTTTCTGCAACAAAATCTAGAGGGAAGGGAATGCTGTGAGCATGCCAGCAAGTACAGCCAGTGATTTTCACAGCCAGACTGCTGTACCTGGTGGAACATTGTACTAGAAACTTGTGTACATGAGGTCTAGATAGGACCCCTGAAGAAAGTGATGCCCATCTGTCTGGATGGTGTATCACATTACAGAATTTAAGAAATCATAGAATCACAGGATCATAGAATGGTCTGGGTTGGAAGGGACCTTAAAGATCATCTGGTTCCAACCCCCCTGCCATGAGCAGGGACATCTTCCACCAGACCAGATTGATCAAAGCCCCATCCAGCCTGGCCTTGAACACTGCCAGGGAGGGGGCAGCCACAGCTTCTCTGGGCAACCTGTTCCAATGCCTCACCACCCTCAGAGTAAAGAATTTCTTCCTTACATCTTATCTAAATCTGCCCTCTTTCAGTTTAAAGCCATTACTCCTTGTCCTGTCACTACACACCCTTGTAAAAAGTCCCTCTCCAGCTTTCTTGCAGGCCCCTTCAGGTACTGGAAGGCTGCTGTAAGGTCTCCCCAGCTGCTATAACGTCTCCCCAGTATTATTAGGGTGTGTACATTAGTGACTGTACATTTAAAGCCTGAGTGAGGAGGCATAGACAAAAGCTGACTCTGCAGTCAGACCTCTCGGACCTTCTGATGTTACATATCAGCACAGCTAACGTCACGTGCTGTCAAAGGCTGTAAGAACCAGGGAGCAGGGCTGGTTTACAGACCCATGGATGAATTATATTCCACAAAGGAAAAAAAGAGTCACCTTGCTTAGACAAAAGGTAAACACTATGAATTACATATGAATGGACAGAAACCTATAAAGGCACTTACCAGCTCAGCTCAGCCTACTTCAGGGTCAAAGCTCATTCACAAATGTTTGGGCATCGCAAAGGAAGGAACAAGATACTCATTTATAGAGAAAGCCTCCTCCTTTCCTGTTTTCCTCCAGCCTAGACAGACTGGGGCATGTATGTTAGAACAATACAGTAAATGATCAACTTTGATATATGTAAGACAATGCTGATGTGGTTTTCAGATGATTCACAGACACAGCTGTAAGTTATCGGTTAAAGCTTCTCAGCTTCGATCACCACATGCATTCATTGTTTCTGCTTGATACTTCAGAAAACAGCACTTGAAAATGCCTACTGAAGTGTTTAAAATGAAGCTGGGGAAGAGACAAATGATAGATCATATCCTGATGTACAAGATCTCATTTTCATTTTCTTACTCTTCCTACGGAAAACCACAAACTTTATAAATCATTACAGTACCAAGGTTTTTCAAAATCTTCCTACAAAAGTATGACTCTGCCAAAAAGCTGCAGCAGTGAGTTCCCCGGGTTGACTGCTCTCATATATTGATTTTTTTCAACCGTTAAGTATCGCTTTGTTCTTTTCAGCATACTGGAATATGTTTAGAAGGTTGAAACAACAAGGAAAAATCTGATGCTGAAGCTTCAATAGGATTTTATGCAGTATTTTTTCTATTCTCTCGTTACCTCTTTTTTTAAAAAAGGCCTCGTATGAATTTCTAAAATATTCCAATCAATTAAATCAAGGCATTTCCTCCAGTTCTCCTTTTTTTCCCCTCCCCTTAGGATTTCACATAAATTGCTGGTTGTCTAGATGCCAGGGGAAATCAAGAATTAAAATACAGAGCCATCTCAAACATCCTCAAGACCATAGTCTGACACTGTGGTTTCTGTCAGCGACCACACTTTCATCTTATTGGGATACCCTTGAAAAAAACTACCGCTGTCGGAAGCAAAACCTCTGCCCAGTTCATGGACTACATGAATGCAGTATAAACCCTCACAAGCCAAGAAATTCCACAGACACCGCAGGGATTAGCTGTGATAACATCTTTTCCCATAATATTGAACGGCGACGGAAATAAAAGACGAATGTTTTTAACATTCAAAAATCTGGGGCCGGGCCAGCCCCTGAAGCAGGGCAGCATGGGTACTGCTCCGCGGGAAGAAGCTGCCCAAAAGCTGGCTTGCCTCATAGCGGAAAAATCTACCTCACACACCGAGCTCTTTGCAGGGCACAGAGCCTTCACAGCAGCACAGCACCATCTCTTTCACACTTGCTTTTCTTGCACCTCAGCTGTTAGGGACCTACGCTTCAGCAGAGCAGCACTCGGGCTTCTCCGATCTGTTCCTCAGGACTGGCCCAACACAGTGCAGATTCAGGGAGTGGAAGCTTTGAATCCACATTGTACCCATCTCCACGTCTTCCTTCTCCTTTAAAATGCCCTCAGCTATAGAATCATAGAATCATAGAATGGTTTGGGTTGGAAGGGACCATCTGGTTCCAACCCCCCTGCCATGAGCAGGGACACCTTCCACCAGACCAGGTTGCTCAGAGCTCCATCCAACCTGGCCTTGAACACTGCCAGGGAGGGGGCAGCCACAACTTCTCTGGGCAAACTTTTCCAGTGTTTCACCACCCTCATGGTGAAGAGTTTCTTCCTAATATCTAATCTAAATCTGCCCTCTTTTAGTTTAGAGCCGTTCCCCCTTGTCCTATCACTACACACCCTTGTGAAAAGTCCCTCTCCATGATTCTATGATTCTGTAGAATCATTCTCTATGCTTCTATAGAATCATAGAAACATTAAGGTTGGAAAAGACCTCAAAGATCATCTTGTTTCCCAGGAACATGACAGATGCAGCAGTGATAGCTGGAGGGACAGGGTGTCAAACAGGTTCCTTGCTGATTTAAAGAAATCCCACCAGGAACTTGCTTCACCAGGTTACACTTTTTATCTCCCAGTTCTCTTGTCACTGCAACTCCTGACAGCGTAGGACATGCCCCACAGGGCTTCCGCATCTTCTCTCCTGACACATCAGTCAGTGCCATGAGATGTGCCTGCCGCAGACCGAAGGCCACATTTGAACAGACGCTACGCAGAACATAAAGTTTCAAAGGGCAGCACTGGCCTCCTGCACCCGGGTCAGGGTCTAGCAGGTATTGATCGAGAAAATCCTTTCTCTGAATCATTTGAATTTTTCAGGCCTTCCAAAGCCAGCATGGCCCTCCAAATACCACCAAGAAGGTGGTCCACAGCCACTGGGATGGCCTCCAAAGCACCCCACCGCAACACGTCTGTGAGGGTGGAGTCAAAAAGGCAAAGGGAGATAACAGATTTGAGGTGGTGACTTTACTGGAAAGCATAGCTCAAAGTAGAAGATGGTCTATCAGCTGCTCCTTGCTTTCCAGATGGTAGTGTCCCTTCCACATCCTTCGGGCTTGCTTCAGGGGGCAACGCCTGAAGAACCAGAGCAAAGGTGTACAGCTAAAACCCCTCAGCTGCGATACCTTCCCCTAGTCACACAAGTACGTTTCTCATAGCATATTTATGTGAAACCCTGCAGGGCAACATAATTGCACTCCTGTTAATTTCCTGTTTATCATTTATTAGCATCTTGTGTCCCACAGAGACCTCTTCGTATCCCGTAGGCAGGATGTTGGTCAGGGAAGTGAGGAAGCTTCCAGGTCACCATAATCCAACCCTGGCTGAGACTCTCCTGAGTGCCCTGATGCAAACCCAAGCAGGGCTATTTCAAGAACTTGTGTGGTCTTATTTGTTATTGAATGTGGAGATGACACTATGCATCGTATTCATCTCTGGTACTGCTCTCACCTCAGCCAAGTGACAGTCAGGGTGGATTCATCCCCAGCCTGTCCTCGTCTGAGATGTAGGTACCACACACAGACAATGGAGAAGCTGAAGAACCATCTCTGGGGTTCTGTTCACACTTTATGTTAAACAGCGGTGTCCCATCCCCTCCCAGAAGCTCTCAGGATTTTTCCAGACTCTGTTGATCTTCTCACACCACCCAGGTCACAGCATCTCACTACAGCCAGATGCAAGCAAGACTTCCCATGGCTAGCCCAAAGAGCTCAGTGAAGACTTTATGTCAGCTTCCCCTGCAGCCCAGATAAACCAGGAGGGAGAAGCCACTCGCATGGCCGCTGCTGGACAGCAACAAGTTCAAACCAACACGAGATGGGCCACAGCCACAAAAGACCGGGAAGGAGAGCTGTGTTTCTAGACCCGGGTGTGAGCTCTTTCCCCAGAAAGCAGATTTCATGCTCCTCAGTGGTTTTTTGGCAGCCTTCGCTGCGGCCCGCCAGCAAGAACAGCAAGGTGCCTGGTCAGGAGCTGGCTTCAGGCCTGTCCCCGGCCAGCCATGCCAAGTCGGATGTGACTGCACATCTCAGAGAGCTCCTCGTCCACAGCATGGCATGGCAACGGCCCTTTCTCCCACCGCACGTGTGCAGTTAACGTATCTCATTCCATGGAAAGACGTGTCTTCACACCTCCCAGGCTTCACAAGATTCGGCAATAGGGGTTTTTCAAGTATGGAACTCAAAAAAAATAATAAAGTCTCAGGTCTGAAACGGTGGGCAGGATGAATGCAGGCGGACCTTACTTCTCTGAGGAGATTTCAGGTTGATTATGAAGAAGTGGAGCATGTGGAGCAAAGGATCATCTTGACCTGCTACAACTGCCCAGGGCAGGACAACCCCACATATTTACCCCACGGAGGCTACAGGGGCTATTTTGAAGGCAAATGCTGTTGGTATACACAAGGTACCAGACACGAGACTGAAGGAGACAGGCCATTAGGCTGTTCCTCAATGGTCACCTTGGGAGGGAATACCACTTCTGGTTATTTGGTAAGCCTGAGGAACCATGTGGTGCTTCCACGTGAAAAGCAGCAGCGTGACATGCTGCACCCAGTGCCCCAGCTCCCTCTGCGTTTGTTTCCATCCCTGGTCCTGAGGGGAAAATGGGTGCTTTGTGCTGTGTTGAACCCCTGCTGACAGATTCAGCACTTCCAGGAGAGCGTTTGGTTGCTGCTCCCCCATGCAGCTGTAGGGCAGCAGGAACAGGTCCCAGACAAAAGAAATGTTTTTCCTATGGTGCTGCCTTCAACACCTGCTGAGATTTCAGCATTGCACTCCTGAACCAAAGGCACGCGTTTTAGGACAGCCCACGCACCGTAACGACTCTGCAGGCGCAGGGAAAGGGCAACAAGCACTTCATGCGCCGTCACTTGCGCAGCACAGTCATTGTGTGCGGTGGCTTCCGCACTTTGAGGCTTAAATCTCGGTGACAAGGAGGGGATGCGGGCTCTCTGCCTATGGAGGCACTTTGAAAATGTGGCCCAAAGCCTCAAAGAGGTCTGGATGAGTCAGGGTCACGAGCGCCGACACACAACGTCTTCACCAGTATAATGCCAGTTCGCACTGGCAGACAATTGTTTCCCTGCAGAGAGCCTCCTGCTATGGTCTCAGAGCAATTTAGAAAACCCAGGCGCTAACTTCAGCACTCATAAAAGTCTTATACAATGACCAAAGGTGTTATTCTGAAATAAACAGGAGACATCATGCAGATGCTACATAGAAAACACCCTAAACAGGCTTTAAGAATAGGATGACCTACTGAAATGGGCTGGATGGTACTGGTGGTGCTCCTGGTGTGTCCCTCTTGGCCCTGCTCTGGTCTCCCCAGGACCACCACTACCCTTCAGGTGCCCACTGATGCACTAGAGAGGGGATGGAGGTTTTACCATTAAACCTCTAGTGAAAATTTACACAGAAAGACTGAAATAAAGAGAAAATTCACACTCACCACCTGACAAAGCACTAAAAAGCAATAAACTGCGATGTACCAGCGGCAGGAATTAAGGGTGGCTGAAGAGAAAGAAATCATCTAAAAGGCAGGGAACAACGCAAGGGGAAGGAGACAGATCCTGTACAAAGACAGTGGCAGGCAAATTAGAGAAAGAACACAGAGGCGGATGTTAGAAAAATATAATGTTCCTGTGGGTGTATCACTTATCAGCCATTCTTGCACATAAAACACATTTTTTCAACATTTAGAAAAGAAAAAGAATGACTGATCTGTAATTAACAGAAATAAAGGCCTGGCCCAGAGCCTAGGCTAGAATAACATTCTTGCAGAAGTGAATTTTGCTGAAATATTGGCATTGGACAGGGCAGGGCTGCTGCAGGAAGAGGGCAAATCCGGAATAATTGGACCAGTCTGCCCACTAAGAGCCACCCAGCTGAGAACCCCATTTTATAAGCCATTTAAATCCTATTTAACAGGCCATTTAACAACAATATGACCCCACTGAAGGGAAACCCTGGGGGCACAGTTTTGCATATTTGATACGGGCACCTTTGGCATATCCTGCTGCCAATGTTTCCCTCTACGTCCTCCTTCCTGGGGCTCACTAGGGAAAGAAATCCCATGGCACAGCCACCGACACGGTTTAGAGTTTAAACGGGAATTGCCTTGACAGTCTCTCTCATCCTCCTCTCTCACTGGCACAAACCCACGCTCCATAGGAAGGAGATGTCTAACTTCACAGTTGCTCTGTCGCTCTCAGCAGCCTGCAGCCTCACAGGCCTGTTTGTTTTGATGGTCATCACCTTATGTCAAGCCATGAAAGTCTCTGTCCTACCACCAATCTGCCCCCAAATCCACTGATTTTGAATGACAAACCGCGACCCTAAGCACTCCATGCTCTAGACGACACCATGGGAGCAGCACCCTGTCTACAGCGTGTCTTTAGTTACCGTGCCATCTTCACCTCTACTACCTGGTCTTCTAATTCCTCCTCCTATCTCTACCTCTGGTTTTCATCCCCAACGTGTGCCAGCCGATGGAAAGCCAGGAATGCGGGCAAAGCTACCACCCCCTTAAGTGGGTTGATTCTTCAAAGCAACTAGAACAACAAAGTGCAGCAATTTATCAGGAAAATATCAGCTGTCAAGAAAAGCAAATGCAAATCACTTCTCTGCTGACTGTTCTTTTCACGACTGCTGCGCAATTGTCTTGTTGATTCCCACAGCTGGATGCTGTAGCTTTCTCCTTGGCACATGTAATTGAAAATGACGCTAGAACAACTTGAGTAAATTGAAATTGATTTCATCAACTGTGTATGTGTGTGTCAATGACACATGTGTCTTTTTTTTCCTCCCCTCCCGTTGTCCACTAGCATGTTCTCCAGCCCAGCAGCTGCTGACATTTTGTTTGATGGTGCTTTTTCCCCACTGGGAAATGATGCTTCCATTAAATCCAAGTGTTCCCTGAGAAGGTACACAATTTGTCAACATTTTCGCTAAAAATGATCAAACCAATTCAAACTTGACTGGTCTGGAATAGTGCAATCTGATAAGGTCAAAATGCATCATCTTAGCTTCATCATTTAGATATCTATGTTATTATAAAGTCATATAACTGAACACCAGCTCATACAGGTGGAAAGCTAAATATCTCAGTCTCATAAAAATATTTCACTGAAATACCAACCAATGACAAAATGTGAGAGAGGAGAAACCTTTTCTAAAACGAAATTGAACTATTTGTGTCCATGGGAAATTTCACAGCTTTCAGTATTTGTTCTAATTGGAAGCTCATTTGCTTCAACACTGCCCATGGAATAGGATTTCCATGCCCTAACCAGCTCACAGCAGCCTGCAGTCCTGAGCGTGGGATTACTAGACAGGGACATTTCCAGAACAGATGGCTAAGGAAAATTGTCTCTTGTTGCCCTCAAACACAGAGACAAATCTTCATTGCTTCAAGGCAAAAGAAGAATGGATGGACTCCACACCGGTGGTTCTGAGCTTTGCTGCAACCCACATGCCTGGTGCCTCCCTGCTCTTGCCCTTCTTTTGCCTCCTCATCCACCTCCTTCTCCATCCTCCCCTTTCCTGTCCTAGAAGCCACAGTCTGCACTCGATTGTTTTGCTCTTCTTCAGTTCAGAAGTGTGCTGAGGGTCTTGCAATGGGGTTTGTGGTTGTCCTGCTCTTGTCTTAACCCATGCAAGGTGACGAGTGGGCAGTGTTGCACCGCCACAGGCTCGGCCAGCCATGCCTCAGGCTCAGTGAGTGCCATCCATTTAACCGCACTCTTCTTGCACCACTTTTCACTTCTAATTTCACCTTTTCTAATTTCACCTGCATCCATTTGGCAAATTCTCTGCATCTTCAAAGGACATTCTCTGCCCCTCCAGAAGACACAGTTTCTCTAACAGCTTTGCAAGACCTTAAAGAATTTGCATTTAAAATAGATTTATAGGCACCTATCTCCTGCTTCATTAACCTTTTGTGCCTCCATCTTCTTCACTGTGTTTTGTGAGTGCACACGCTGGTCTGGGCAAACGAAACCTAAGCATCCGTGTAGCTGTGGGCTTCTCCTATGGCAGCGTCAAGAGTCGAACTACCTAGCGGGTCCTTCAAGAAATCTGTCAGGTATGAAAATTTTTCTTACAACTGATGTTTTAACATGAAATAGCTGTATTTCAAACAAGAACTAAACAAAACATCAATTGTTTTGGTGCACCTGAAAAAACAACTGAAGTATAACCTAGACCGAAAATTTTTAATTACAGTATTAAAAAAAGGGATTATCAACTAAATACAGCAACTGGAGAAATTACAGCTCATGAATATGCAAATTACCTGACAAAAGCTTTCTGTAAATGCTTCAGTAATTTTCAGAGATAAACCTCGAACAAGCCACCTCTTTCATTTGCAGTTTTATTTGTTGATAAATATCTAGTGCTCTCTACCGCATTTTTAGGAAATATTTTTAATGCAGTCATCATTTAAAAGCACTTCTTGTACACGAAATGCATTAAATGTACCCAAGGTTCTGCTCCTGCATTAAAGGGCATTTTAAAGCCTGACGTACAACAATTTTTATTTCCTTTTAATGTTCAATATAGCAAGTGAAGACAGGTCACCTCAGGTCTCAAAGTCTGGCAGTCCACGATATAGCAAAAGTCATAAAACCAAACATCAAAATTGTATGGCCATCTACGACAAACCTTGAGCAAGTAAAGACCTCAGGGAATTTTAAGATGCTGCCCTGATGCTGCCCCACAGACTACAGCGGGAGCTTCATATTTCTGCTCAGCTGAAAGAGTGGGAGAAACTGAAGATGGGGAATATCCAGTGCCATGGGTCTGCTCAGTTGCTTTGCCAAGGCACTCCAGATTGTCCCCGAAGATGAGCATCAGGCTGCTTTCAGCACGGAGATGCGCTTTGAAGACACGAGATGACCGTGTGTTGAAGTTGATGGGAACCCTTCAGTCTCTCTGAAGGGAGACCGGTTCCTATCTGCCCTGCTCGCCTGGAGAGCGCCAGCGCCACAGTCCAGTGCCATGGGCCCTGTTCTGCTACCTGAGAGGATGCAGATGGGCTCCCCAAGATCACACCCGTGAAAGGGCACGTTCCCCCTCCCACCCACAACTGTAACCATCTCCTCTGTTGACACCAGATTCATTACAGACAGAATTAGAAAAATGCGACCAATTGATACGTGTTCCGAAGAGAGCTTGCTCTGCAAACGCTTGTCTTCATTTCACAAGGCACCGAGCAGGCCCTCACCTGCCCGCAGCGTGGAAGCCCGGCGCTGCTGAAGGAGAACTGCTTCTCGCCTCCCAGCCTGAGCCACATTCTTTGTAGCTGCAGGAGACTTGGCGGGGAAGTGGGGACAGCCAGAGCCTGACTCGGGGCAGCAGCGCGGAGAGCAAGTGAACACACATGTTTCCAATGGCCATGTGTGCTTCCAAAGCATCGGCCGAGCTCCCTCGCCTCCCGTGTGTGCCTGCCCTTTGACAGACCAGCCCTTAGGCTGGGCTTTGCTGCGCAGGGAATATTTAATCCATCTGGTACGAAAGCACACGCACGTCACCTAGCTCCCACCTACCAGCAGACTACACTGGTTTTCATTCTGATCACTATAGGCAGAGAAACTCTAACTAGGGAAAAGGAGCTTCAGAACAGTTCGCTTGCCTTAGCACAGAGACTTCCCTAGCATGGTCCCAGGGCCTCCTTGGAAGCCACTCAAGGGTCTCTTGTTTTCACACTTCCACCACTACACCCCGCACAGCCGTAATCCCTGCCGGGACCCAACACAGGCATTCACATCCAAGGGTCCTACGGGCAGCCAAGGCCAAGCTGCAGGGCATGCAAATTATTTAGGTAGGATCTACGTGATACCAGACCGTGGACCTTTATCGTCTTTAGGCTGTAAGCATACAGCCCAAGCCTTAATTTGAAAGGTGATGTCACACGATTGATTATTTTGTTATGCTCAGTATCTTGTTCTATCAGCTAAGAGGAAGCACATCACATATATATATGAATAGCTATTCATATATATACAAAAGGCCAAGTACTTATTGTTAGTATAATTGAAGTCTTAAGACCGTAATCATTATTAGTCCAGATTTATTTTTTTTATTTTATTTACAGGAAAAAAAAAAAAATAGCATGGTGAGAACTGTTCTACACACCCGCTTAGTTTCTACCTCGTTTCCCGGTGCTAACCTCTCCCTTTCCCTGTCTCTCTGTGCCCCAAGGCTGGAGGTTTCATTCTGGTATTTGGGGGTTTGGGGGTGTTTCAGCGAATCCCTATCACTTGCAGTCCTCCCCCAGCAGGAACATCATGTTCATGTTGATGTTTTCTTCTTCCTCATGCTAGGATCCACTTGGGGTCACTTTCATATGTTTGCTAACATGCTTTTACTCCTTTATTCTTTCGTCATTGGTCTGCAGCTCCACGTTACATCTGCATTTACTACACATGATGGCTTTTATGTGTGCTAGATAACAGTTCTTCGCTACCCCTAAAATCAGTCTTGTCCGGCTCCAGGTCTGCCTTTCTTTGACTGACCACGGGTGAGTTGTTAATGGCTGCAGGGTCCCCAGTGCCGACCCTGTGCCCTGCAGCTTATCATCCCCTGCCTATACTCCTCCACACCACGTCCTGCGTCTCCACTTCCCAAGGCTGCTGTTATCATACCAGGACTCTATTCCTCTACTCTACATCCTCACGGTAGAGTTGGAAAACCACGGTGGTATCATACAAAGATAAACAGAAGTAAAACAAATTAGCCATAGACATGTGGCCTATTAGAAAAATTGCTGTTACAACTAAAGCAAACAGAAGAAAGCTCTGGGTAGGTCAAGAAAAGTTCAAATGGAGCAAGCCTGACAATCCTCCATCCTGAGGCCTTGCAAACAGTGCAGAGAACGGGCATTTATCAGGCCAGGTCAGGGTATTCGAGGGAAACCCAAACAGGTTAATGAAGCATTTGAAAACGTGAGTCCTGTCCCGGTGTATCAGCGGCACAGGGAAGAGGGGAGAGGAGGACAGCTTGAGTCAGAGGCCAGTGCTGGCACAGGAACAAATGGGTGTTGAAGGGGCTGTGGATAAATTCAGGTTAGAAACAGAAGAGAAGCACTTTGGATATGCAACAACAAGAGGAGTGAAGGCAAAAAATCTAAGCAGTTTTCAGATGGATGGCTGTCAGGTGAGAAAGGGAGCGTTTGGACAATACGTGGCAGTGGTGGGGCCTGCACTCAGGAACGGCTTCTCCAGGCTTATTGATCTGGGGACGGGGAGAGGAGTGGGACCAAAGGCAAGTTTTCACAAAACATTTACAGAATGTAAGTAATGGTCTAGCCCCCTAACCTGGATGACTTTTAACGCACTATTTGGAGGTTTATATATTCTGCGTAATATGAGGAGCCACAGGAGCTGTAAGAACATAGAAAAGGGACAAAACCCAAGCACTTAAAAATGCAATTGAAATCCCTCTACCTAGGGACTGCTCTTCTGCAAGCAGGTATCAGACACTAGCCACTGTGATAATGTACTTCATTTCAGGAACCGTATTTTTGCACAGAGATTTGTCACCATTTCCTCTAGAATTGCCTCTCAGGGAGCCCAGCTCACCCCATCACCTCCAACAAATGCTTTAGTGAAAGCATCAGTGCAGCTAGCAAATAACACCAACACCCCACGTAAAATTACAGCTTTGTCAAAGAGCTGCTGACTTAGGCTGCTGTGGAGCCGAGGTACATAGGAAAGGATCCCAGATAACTCACCCTGATTTCTGAAAACCTGTGCCTTCCTTCGGCGTATTTCTATATGCAGCTACTGTGCTCCTCAGAAGCTTGACACATGTTTGTTCAAGCTGCTGTTTTACAGCTTGACCACAGCCTCGCTCTTCACAAGAGGAAGCAAAGCTTCAGCAGGTGGTAATTAGCTCTGCAGCCCCAAGACACACGTGGCTCTGGTAATTTTGTGGCAGCCCTCCATGATCTGGAAATGCCTGTAGCCTGCAGCGGGGGGACGCCACTCCAGTCTTCGTTTGGGGGTGGGGAGGAAGAGGAAGAAACTCTGGTCTAAAACAAGAAGGGTAAGAAAAGCTTGGGGATTTGAAAAGAAGAGAGGGCAATATCTCACCTTGCCTTGCCATGGTTTCAATCCACTGGATGAAGAGAACATTAGAAAAATTTTAAAAATGAAGACGACTGTATTTACAATGCATACCTGTTATCCTATATGTAAGCAAAGCACGCACATAATGCACAGACACAGGGATTCTTTAACAGATCCTATCCCTTTCTTCTAGCTTTTATCTTTTTATCGCCTCAGACTGCAAGCTATTTGGGCACAAACAGTTTATTCCTATGTTTTTCCACAGCAGCAGGACGGCAGGGCTCCAGTTTTGTTTAGGTCCTGGAGGGACAGCTATGACGAACACACGACACCAGAGAAAAACCTCCACAATTTAGTAACGCGGCGCTTATGTAAACACACGTGTGGGATCCAGAGGAGACTCCGGCAGAGCCTGCGATACGCGTATCACCGGAAAGCGAGAGCATCCTGGCTCTGTGCGGTTTCTCGAGAAAAGAATGTGTGTGTAATTGTCCTGCTGCCCAGTAGGCTGATTCGTTCATTTTCCATCTCTGGAGTAGGATGTGCATCTCCCACCTCACAGAGACGGCCCCCTCCCCCTGCCCAGTGACTTTCTTTTCCTGCTCTGGCTGCCAGGCGACTGTCAGATCAAGGGATTAAGACACATTTTCCTCATGGCCCATCCAATCTCATCTGGCTTCGCACACAGTTATTTGTAATCACTTTTATTTTCCCTTAAAGCCAACATAACTTTCCCCTAGAATTAGAGTCAATTATACTTCTTAATGCAGAAAGCAAATGTTTTTTAACATAGAGTTCATTCTGCTCTTAAAAATCACTAATTTTCGTCACTGAAGAGAAAGCAAATGACTTCATATCAGAGCAAGAACATAAAAAAAAGGACTACAGTGCTGAGACAAAGGTCCTGGGCAACACATAAAACATCAGAGCTGATTTTTACATTCAATTTAAATATTTAGCATCTTAAGGCAGCAGTCGGTATATGTCTTGAGAAGCATGCTAAACTTAACAGAACCTAAAGATCTGGCTGTAAGCAGCACTGGCATGAAGCAGAATACCTCAAGCACTCCCTGTCTCCCAGGGAAGAGAAGTGACTTTTCAGCCGCCTTTCCAGTAAAGCCATCCCAGCCTGGCCCACACACGTGACTTTTTATCAGCACAACGAGTATGTGGCAGCTGAAATGCAGAGATATTGATGGGTAATTTTATGAGTGCTTCTGCCTATAGATGCTTCTATGGCGTATTTGATGGAGGGAGTGCTGAGCGATGCTGACCCTCTGCGACACGCGCTCACTTTACCAGGATGAAAAAGCGCTCAGGACCTCTCAGGATGTGTCCTCACCGACAGAGAGTGAAATGTCTCTTTCAGCTTGCTGGGAAGAAAAATAATAAAAGGCAAAAGCAAGCCCCAAAACAGGGTAAGGTTCAGAGAATGGCTGTAAGACTGGGCTGTTAAAAGTCATAATTAGCAGACAAGTCCTTGGCGCCCACAAGCTTTGACTCCCTCTGATTGGAGACAGTATTGTCACTTACTCGTGACTCATTTCCTAATAGGGAAAAATAAATAACACCGGAATCCCCAAATACCTATTCTCAGCCTGCTGATTAAACCGAGGATGTGGAAGAAGAAATGTCTCCTCTCTCGAAAGATGACAACAAAGGAATGAAATGCTCAAATATCTAATATGGATACGGTCTTCCAAAAATACATTGAAAGCTGAATATTGAGCAGGTCCAGCTGGCCCTGTCCCAAGCAGCAGGGATCTGCTATGCTCCAGAACGGCCTGAAGATCTATTTCTGCAAACAGAGGATTACTTTTTTTTACAGCTTTTCCTAAAATCCTAAATCACTCCTGGATGGAAAGGACACTGTAAGTGCTATTGATGTGCCTGCGGGGATGGAGGGGGTAAGCGTCAGCAGAGAGTGAAATCGGGGATCTCTGCACATCCAAACTCGAAGGCAGAGCAAACAGACCAGCCTGTAGAAAGTGTGTCCACACTGGTTACTGCGCTGGGGTTCCTCCACAGAGCAACAGATAACACCAGCCCAGCCCTCCAACGCTGACACGGGAAACAGCAGGTCTCTCCCTATACATGCACACTCCAGGTCTGGGGGTGGGGGTGGTGTTGGGAGGGGGCAGGGTGAGTTTCCTTATGTACATAGACTTGGCAAATTGAGATTATTCACGCAAAATTTGGATTCTGCTTTCTAATGCTGGATCTCGGAGCTGACTGAAATGAAAGGCGTCCAAGCCTTTAAATTCACCTATTGCTGGATACAACATCGCCTCCAGGTCTTTTAAAAAAGGCTCTACCACAAAGCAGGGAAATGGAAAAAAATAATAATAAAAAAAAAATTTGAAAAGCTTGCAGATGTTCTAAATTACTCATTACCGACACACATAACCCTCCCCACTCAATCTGTGGGCACCATAATTTGTGTCCTCCTTCTCCCCCTCGGGTTACATAATGCTCTGCGTATTTATTTTCGTTGAAGTCTGGTAGCAATAGAATTAACCCCGGGCCAGACGACCTTTACGTAATGCGGGGCTGGCGGTGGCCAAGCCGCTTGCACCTAGCAGCGTAACCACAGGCAGAACCCCACCGTATCCGGCCCCTCGCACAAGGCTGCTGCCTGCTTGCACAAAGGCGTTGCCGCCAAACAACGCTTTTCTCTCCTCCACCCTCACATTCTCATCTTCCAGTAGTAACACAGAAGAAAGCACAAATAAGTGTTTAATACTCTCAGCTCAGCCTCACTCTGCAGAACTTGAATATCTTCCTCCCACTCTATTTTTTTTTTTTTTTTTTTTTAAATAACCCTGAAACATCCCTAGCAGCCAGAGCTGGGAGGGCAAG